>Ga0209490_10001015_pt1 | contig 27362 bp, 20 predicted proteins | sample MAT06_FD_187209 | JGI IMG/M metagenome (GOLD analysis project Ga0209490, IMG submission 187209) | Freshwater microbial communities from Lake Fryxell liftoff mats and glacier meltwater in Antarctica - MAT-06 (SPAdes) (version 2) | ecosystem: Environmental > Aquatic > Freshwater > Ice > Liftoff... | reverse complement strand
CCTTTTTAATAACTAAGCCCCGAATGATCTCTAAGGGTTTTGAGGAATGTTTTATTAAATCATCTAAATCTACGTACATAAAATTTTTGCGCAAAAATACACTTTTTTTATGAATCACGCAGGGTGGATATATTCAGTTTTGCGACAACAGGAATACAAGGCATAAGATGGTGCTTTTTTTCATGTATTTTTTAAAAATCAGTGAATGATGTAACTCAATCTTTTTGTTATGTAACTTACTCGACAACTATCAAACGTAATTTTGCACCGCAGATAAAATTCATTCTCTGCATAAATAAAACATAAAATGGAAAATAATAATCACAGTACAAATGAAAAATTAAATCGTCTAATCGACATTGCAGAAGACGGTAAAGAAGGTTATGAAAACGCTGCTGAAGACGTAAAAGATGATGCCGTAAAAAGTTCTTTCTTACTTTTTGCCAAAGAACGTTCGGTTTACGCGTCTCAACTGCGAGAAATCGTGCATCAACTAAACGGTGAGGCAGAAGATAATGGCGGGGACACTAAAGGATCAATGCATCGTGTTTGGATGGATGTTAAAGCAATTTTTACTAGCGGTGACACCGAAGCAATTGTAAACGCTTGTATTACTGGTGAGGAAGCCGCCGTAAAAGAGTACAAATTGGTTTTGGATGATTCATCAATACCAGAAAGCATAAAGCCTCTAATTGGGGAACAATTAAGTGGTATCGAACAGGCTTTAACTAGTATTAGATCACACGTTCATAATTAAAACTCTTTGAGTCGGTAAATTATCAATGCTTTAAGAAAGCGTAACAGGAATTAAGAAAGATTTCCGTTGCGCTTTTTTATTCCTTTTTTACAAATCATGAAAAAATTGATCCGTTAACCAAATCGCGATGGAAGAAGTAACAAATAGAATAATAATTGATGAAAAAACTATTCATGAACTGGTACATGACATGGCAAAGAGCGCAGAAGCGGCGGATCTTGTTTACAGCCCAGACAGTGAGCTTGGTTTTTCACGGAAAAATAGTGGGAAAATGTTTTCCTATTTTGACGGAACTAAGGAAATAAAAGATCAGGTAACCATAGAACGAATAAATAAATTAAGAATTCCCCCGGCATGGGAGAATGTATGGATTTGCAAAAAGGCCGGTGGGCATTTACAAGCCACTGGCTTTGATGTATTACGAAGAAAACAATATAGATACCACAGTTTATGGAACAAAATAAGAAAGCAAACTAAATTTTACCGACTGCATGCATTTGGGATATTGATTCCCGTAATCAGAAAACAAATTGAGAAAGATTTATGCTTACCGGGTTTTCCGCAAGAAAAGATATTAGCGGCAGTAGTAAGTTTATTGGAAAGAACAAACATACGGGTGGGCAACGCGGTTTATGAAAAATTGTATGGTTCTTTCGGCATTACCACGTTAAAGAACCAGCAAGTGGTTGTTGAAGGAACACAACTTCGATTTTCCTTTAAAGGGAAAAAAGGGGTGCAGCACAGTATCACGCTTAAAAGTAAAACATTATCGCGTATTATAAAAGGATGTAAAGATATTCCCGGTAAGGAGCTTTTTGAATTTTATGATGACGCTGGAAACGTTCACGATATTGATTCAGGTATGGTGAATAATTACATCAGCAATATTACGAATGGTGAATTTACCGCAAAAGATTTTAGAACCTGGGCAGGAACTATTAGTGCCCTGGCAGTATTTAACGAACTTAGGAGTTATGAAACAGCAACAGAAATGAATCAAAATATCCATGCAGCTTTTGAAATGGCGGCAAAACAATTGGGTAACACTCCAACCGTTTGTAAAAACTATTACGTACATCCAATTATAGTGGAACTTTATAAAGAAAATAAATTACAAAAATATTTAGATGAAATAAAAGTTACTGAAATGGCTGACGGACAAAAGGAATTAATGCCGATAGAAAAAGTATTATTAAATATTTTAAACCATTCTTGAAATTGATTTTGGGTAATTTGTAACTTTATAAACAAATGACTGACAACCTAATTTAAAGTATAGGAATTAATTCCATTATCTGTTGCAAATCTATCTTCATTACCTCTTGTGATAAAATATCTTGGTAACAAAAAGAAAGAAAACTAAACACAAAGACCTAAATTATACAATCGAATAAGTGTACTCCGCGCCTCAGTTTATCCCGCTGGCGCGAGGTTCCGACTCGTGATTATTATTGACAGAACTTTGCCCTTTTTTTGGGCAAAATCCAAATGATCGTACACGCGAGGCGAAACCTCGTAATAGCGGGGGTTTTCGCTAATTCCAATACCTGCGCTAAAAGAAATACCGCCCACCTATATGTACACCTTTAAATAGATACAGAGAAACAGCATCTGCAATATAAGGCGAGACCGCTGCATAATGACCACCGATGATCACATCAAACCGCTGATGGAACCGATAACTCAAATCTAACCCGGCTTTGATATTTATTCGAGACACCGAAGGATCGGTGTTTTCGGCGCGTACCCATTTTTCGCCCTCGTATTTGTAGCGAACATCGGTGGCTTTTGCCAAATTATAGCCAACTCCCAAGCGTGGCGTCAGGCGCAAACCTTTGAATATTTTGAACTCAAAACCCAGGTCGGTACTCAAACCATACCCTTTTTCCACGTAAGTATCGTGATAATAAGATGCTTGCAGGTCTTGAAACAAGCGAAATCTGTTACGATTGACCCAAGTACGTTCTATTCCGACACCAATGTGCGGGCGAATCGGCACTTCGTGAATCACCTGTAAAGAACCAAATGAAAGGTCAAGACCGGCCTCCTGATGCCCGAAATTGGCAATAATAGCCCATTTTGGCAGCGGATGCGCACTGCTGTTTTGAGCACCCATCCGGAACGATGATAAAATCAACGTGGTTATAAAAAATAGTTGTTTCATTATTTAAATTTGAGATTTAATTATTTGATTTTATAACCGAAGACAATCCCCATTTCATCTTCACTCGTTACGCCAAATTTAATGGTTCGGTTGGTGTTATTGTTGTAGGTCACTACTGATTTTAGCCCCTGGCCTTTTTGGAAAACAAGGGGTTCATTGTAGTACAACACGGGTGGGTGCACATAATCCGTGGAAACCAAAAGCAACTCGCCATCGTGTGCGCCGCCAACCCCCCATATCTCAAAACGCTCGCCCTTTTTGTGGCAATGAGAGGTCAGCACCATGATTTTTGTCAGTGAATCAAACAGTTCGGTGTAAGTAATGACTGTTTTTTGATTGGGCGGCAGCACCAAAACATCGACATTATCCACCTGAAAACTTTCCAACTCACCCGTAATTTCCGACTTGGGTTTAGTGTTGAGGTTCATGTACACCTCGCCAAAAAGCGTTTTATCGGTTTTATTAAAATAATGCGAATTGAAATCCAGGGTCGCGCCACCTGCAAAAGGAACGGCATAACCCGCCGGAATATCAATTCTGTATTCCGGTGCCGTTGCTTCCAATATAAAACCAGTCATGCTCAGGTTGGAACGAATATTGCCCCGGCCGGTGGGCAAATTTTGGTCGCGCATCACCCCAATCGGCGGATTGGTGCCGGCGTTTTCGTCCGGGAACGGATAGGCGATAAAATGGTGCGAACCAGGGCGCATTTTCATTTCTATCGAAGTGACGTAGATTTTTTCGGTGTTTCCGATCGGCAACCGCATATACCATTCGCGCTCAAAATTGGCGGGTACCGGAAATGGCGGGATGTGTATCTGATGACCAGCTCCAATTTGGGGCGCGGCCAAAGGAGGAAAATTGTTGGGAATATCCGATACTTCATAGTCGAACGTTTTTTCGCAACCTGCGAGGCAAATAGCGGCAAAAGCCAGAATAACGATTACTTTTTGCATTTTTTTGTGTTTTTATGTTAAATGGCAGTGACTCAAATTATTTAATTAAGCAGGGATTTATCCACGACATGGCCTTCTTTGGGCGCGCCTGCTGCGACCCATTCACGAATAAAAAGAATTTGATTCCCGGTCAATGAAAGGCCGCCACCCGGCATTGGCGCGCCATACTTGTGCGCAGAACGAGCGTACGTAATTTTTTGATACACCCAACTTTTGGAGGTGTCTTGCGGCACAATTTGCTTCAAACCAGCCGCAGCGGCTTTTGCATTTTTGACTTCACCGTTAATCATGTCCTCATAAACGGTGCTACCCGATAGCGTTAAACCGTGCGAATGACCCAAGTCAACGTGACTTTCGGCAGCATGGCAGCCCGATAGCGCGCAAGATGGTTGAAATATTTTTTGGTATATCAAACCATAACTTGAATCGGGCGCTTGATAAGCAGGCTCGTCGTGCGTTTTTTTACAGGCGGCAATCAAAGCGGCTGCAAGGGCAAGTAGAAATAAGATATTCTTCATGAGTGAAAACAATTTTTGTGTAAAAACTTGGTACAAAAGTGCTTACTTGTCCGTTTGAGTAGCAAATTTCAAGGACAAATACAACCTTCAACACGTTGAAATCCATTTACCACTGTGTGAATCGTTTGGTGTAGTCTTTTGATGATTTGGTGGCGTACAGGTCGAGTTTGGTCCTGGTTTCTTAACTTTTGATTGGGAATACCCGTATTTTTGCCGAATATTTAACAGTAATAAAGATAATAAAAATGAAGCGTAAACCACCACCCTTAATTGCCCCAATTGAATTTTTAGAAAACCGGTGGCTTACCCACGGGCTGTTTTGGATAATTGTCTCGGGACTCTTATTCGGTGGTATTGTGGGGCAAAAAGAAAGCGCGCTTTTATTTAAAATGATTGGTTTTGAACTCCTTTATTATATTGTTTTTTCCTATATTGTTTTACTGTTTCTAATACCATTTTTTCTTTATAATGCGCGTTTTACGCTATTTATCCTCCTTGGCGCATTATTAAACATTCTATTTGCGTACATAGATTACAAAACAACTTGGTACTACATCAAGGATATTCCAGGTGCTGAAACCCATAGTTTGCTTGTTGCGTTGCCTATTTTTGTCCTATTTTTCTTTCTGGTAACAGCCATAAAATTGGGCAAAGACCTCCTAATCGTACAGCATGAAAATGAAATGGGCCAAAGAGAAAAAATGCAACAAGAACTCAATTTCTTGCGCGCCCAACTCAGCCCGCACTTTTTGTTGAATACCATGAACAACCTTTACGGATTGTCAGTGGTCAAATCGGACTTGTTGCCCCATTTGATGCTTCGCCTTTCTGACTTGTTGCGCTACTCGCTTTATGACACCAAAACAGACAAAGTATTCTTAAAAAACGAGGTGGATTATTTGCTGGATTACATCGAATTACAGAAAATCAGGTTAAGTCCAACCGTAAAATTATCCGTCGTTTTTCCGACTGAAATACCCGAAAACGCGACCATTGTTCCGCTTTTATTGGTCGTTTTTGTCGAAAACGCCTTCAAACATTCCATGAATAGCGCCAATGGGAAAGTACCTTTTATTCATTTTAATATTTCTCTGGATGGCGACCACCTTTTCTTTGTGGCGGAAAATTCGTTTGAAAAACAAGTCGCATCCGATGATGGCTTTAAAATCGAAGCCGAAGGAATTGGGCTACAGACCACCTTGCGCCGCATCGAATTACTCTATGGCAAAGATAGTTTACCAAAAATCACGACGGAGAACGGCTGTTATCGCGTAGAATTGAACCTAAAATTTAGTCATGGAAAAAATTAAATGTCTCATAACGGACGATGAACCAATAGCCCGTCAGATTGTCCGCAATTATTGTCAACAACTCGATTTTTTGGAAGTCGTAGGAGAATGTGAAAACGCGATGGAAACGCTCGCATTTCTAAGGGGAAAAAGCGTTGATGTTATGTTTTTGGACATAAACATGCCCGTTCTCAATGGTTTAAGCCTCCTAAAGACATTGACCCAAAAGCCAAAAATTGTGCTGACGACGGCCTATAAAGATTACGCGATTGATGCCTTTGAATTGGAAGTTACCGATTATCTCTTAAAACCTTTTTCCTTTGAACGATTTCTGAAAGCCATTCAAAAGATACAGACCGCATTGGCGCAAGCATCCAATGAGCAAATATCCGCTCCGCAAAACACGCCGGCAAATGCGGCTCAAACAACCTCATCCGATGTATTTGAAGGCATTTTCTTAAAAATTGGCAAAGTAATTTACCGTTTTTCTTTCCAAAGCATCTTGTTTTGTGAAGCACAGCAGAATTATTCGCGCATTGTCACCACCGAACAAGATATTCGGATATACCAACCCCTTTCGCAAATAGAAGAACAATTGCCCATCGCTACATTTGTGCGCACGCACCGTTCTTTCATCGTCAATAAAAACCAAGTCACGAAGATAGATGGCAATCGCATTTACATCGGCAAACATGAAATCCCCATCGGCGCCAATTATCGAGATTTATTTATGGAACAAATTGGAATGAAATAACATAAGTAGTTATGAGTTATTAATTATGAGTTATGAGGTCCACAACTGTTTGATTGTGTGAGTTTTGCATAAATTTATAACCGCGTTTATTTTAACACATCTGCTTAGTTTTACCTGAAATAATCAACTTATTATTTACTCGTTCCGTATCCTAAAAGCAGGGTTTTGGAACAGTTTCCCGGAGAAATTTGCCGCTTTGTTTTACCTTTGCCGTACATAATGCTTCCGTTTTTAATATGAAAAATAAATTATTGCTGCCAGCCTTGTTTCTGGCGGTTTACACGTGCCTGCTCAACGCCCAATCTGATCTCACATCTTTTGAAAGAAGCCGCCATACGGCGCAGGAAAATAAGGCCTGTCACCTCCAAACCGATTGGTTTGCCGAAACTCAAAAGGTGAACCCCAATGTTTTCAAGGCACAGGCAGCTTATAACCGCTATTTTAGCGACCGCCCCGCCGAGCCGAGCAAGGTCGTTTCCCGATTCCGGCAGTGGGTACAACTGGCATCTTTGTATATGGATGAAGATGGGAACGCCCAACAGCCGCCTTTTTCGCCAATGGAAACCACGAGCCAGCGCCAACCACCAGACAATGGCAATGGTTTTGGCAGCTGGAATATGATCGGCCCGTCTAAGATGAGCAACGAACAATGCAGCAACAACAACCTCATCACCGGTGGGTTTTGCGACCGCGTCTATGTAAACCCTTACAATACCCAACATCTTTTCGCGGGATTTTCCTACGGCGGTCTTTGGGTGAGCCACAACCAGGGCGACACCTGGCAATTGAGCGATGGCAATTTCCCAAATGGCACCAACACTTACGCTAACCGCGATTACTATTACGGCGAAATAGCAGCGCACAAACTAAACCCCGATCTTGTGTTGGCCGCTACGGAAGCAGGTCTCCTTAAATCCAAAAACGGTGGAACCGATTGGTCGCTCTGCCCCACCCTCAACCGAAAAGCCACTCCCAATGCGCGGCCTTATTTCATTGCCTTATCTACCACCGATCAAAATGTTATGCTCAGCACCTTTGGCCGAAAACTATTTCGCTCTACCGATGGCGGCACCACTTGGATCGTGGTTTTTGACAATAGTGCCGGCGGTAGCAACCATTTTTATACCTCCCAATACAACACTGGCACGCCTTTCGGCTTGAATGATCGCACCTACAATTTTTTTGGCTTAGAAGCCGATTTTGGTACGCCGGGGGCGTTTTATCTCGGCGCTTGGAATACCGCCAACCAAGCCTGTATCTATAAATCCACCGACAATGGGGCCACTTTTACCCTGTCAACCAATCTAAACCAAACGCTTGGGACGGCTTGGAACAGTGGCACCACGCTTTGCCTGAAAACTATTCCGGCCAGCCCCGGCAAATTTTTCGTGTATGAGCAGTTTGCAAAGAATAAGCCTTATTACAAATTGTCGCAAACGGGCCAACTCCTGAGTTCCAATGCCATCAATGCCTACGTGGAAGCCTTTGATGTGGATTGGAACAACGAAAGCATCCTGTACCAGGGCGAATACAGCCCCGATTTTATTACCAAATCAAGCGACAACGGGGTATCTTTTGGAAGCCCCTACGCGGCCGGATGCAATTATTTACACGCGGATATCCGGGGCATAAGTGCCGTCGGCAATATCGTATTGGTGGGCAATGACGGCGGCATTGGCCTTTCAAAAGATGCCGGAATGAGCATTGTCGGGACGGGTTTTGAGATCAATTCGATGGATATTTGGGGATTTTCTTCTTCCCCAAAAAGCGACATTGTGTTGGCGGGCCTCGACCACAACCAGACTTTTGTGCGCAGCTACGAAGGAGTCGGCGGTTGGCGCAACATCAAAGGAGCCGACGCAGGGGTCTGCACCGTGAACCCGCACCACGATCGCTGGCTCTATTTCGACTGGGCTTACGGGGTCAATAAAGGCTTGCTCAACGGCGATGGCAGCGTGACGGAATATGGGGTAGCCGAGGATGTTCACTTAGGGTCGCTCCAATTTCACCCCAATGTAACCTTTGATATCTTCGGGATAAAAAAATCGAACGCCAACATCGTCGTGCATTCGGTCAATAATATGAGTACCGCAACTACTTTTAAGAATTTTGGCGAAAGTGTGCAGCTCCTCCGCACTTCCCGGACAGATGCCAAGGTGTTATACGCGCTGACGGGTAATAAAAAAATGCAAAAAACGGTGAATAATGGCCAATCCTGGTCACTTGTAACGCCACCGACTTCCGTCACAGGCGGGCAAACAAACATTACGGCCATTGAAATTGGTGCCCATTCCGACGAAATTTGGGCGGCGTATGGCAATGCGCAAAACACCTGCAAAGTCGCGTATTCCAATGACGGCGGCGCCACCTGGACGAATATTACCAGCACCGATCTGCCAGCCGTAGCGGTCAGCGCTGTGGCGTATCAACCAGGTACGAATGGCGGTGTCTATATCGCGCAAATAACCCCGAATGGCACCGTGCTTTGGTACAAAAACAAGGTGATGACCAAGTGGCAGCAGGTGGGCGAAACACTCCCCATGATGGGATACATCACGAGTGGGCTTTTCGTGGTGCCCGCTAAGGGAAAAATTCGTTTTGGCAGTTCGCGGGGTGCCTGGGAGCACGATTTGTTCGAGGCATCTTCCGTGGTGGCCCACATCGCAGCAGAAAAGCAACTATCGAAGTGTTCCGCTGATGGTATTCGTTTTTTGGATGCCTCCACCTATCCGCCGGGTACGGTGACCCGCGCCTGGTCTTTTCCCGGCGGCACACCCGCCACCTCGACCGAAGAGCAACCGCGCATCCAATATTTTGCCCTCGGACAATACGACGTACAACTGACCATTACGCATCAAAATGGGCAAAGCCAAACGGTATCCCTGCCAAATTTTGTGACGACAGCGCGCGATCAATGCGCTGCCGATGCCGTGGCCGGCAGGGCAATAGACACCCGTGGGGCGACCTCCATCAGCGTTCCTTTGCAAACCCTTCCCTTAAAGACCAACACCCTCACCTTTACCTGCTGGGTAAAACCGGACAACCTGCAGAAGAGCTTTTCCCAAATCCTTTCCGTGGTTGGGCCACAACGCCTGGGTCTTGGATTTGCCTTCAAAAATTACGTGGCCAACACCAACCTGGTGGTCACTTATCCCGGCAACAACTATCCGTATTGGATCACTTCAACTTTGGATCTGCCCATCAAAAAATGGAGCCACCTCGCCATGACCTATTCCCCGACATCCATCAAAGTCTATGTGGATGGCAACGACCCCTGGGAGATAGCTGGCAATTTCCCGCCGGTTGATTTTACTTCGATGCCGGTGACCATCAATGGCGATATCCACAACCAAGGTGGTGATTTTAAGGGCGAAATAGAAGAAGTTTGCGTATTTGACCGCGTATTGACCCGGCAGGAAATCAGGGAAAAAATGCACCTCATTAAAATACCGGCCAATGAAACGGGCCTGGCTTTGTATTATCAATTCAATCAATATGTCGCAGAAAGCAGCACGCTGTATGATGCTCTGGGTACGGGCCATCCGGCCACCGTGGCAACTACGGCCATCCAGCCTTCGACTGCACCCGTATCTTCCGGTCAAAGTTTTCGCATTGCGTCGGTGGACATTCCCGGCAATTACGCCTTTCCAAACACGGGTTTGAGCCTCGATTTTTCGGGGGCGGCTACGCTTCCCAAAGGAGAGATGGTGGTCAGTCGGCTCCGTGGTAAGCCGAGCGGTTTGCCCGCTACGAACGACAGCCTTTCGGGCGACTATTGGGTCGTCAGACATTGGGGCGCAAACGCGCAAACCAGCGCCTTAAACAAATTGGTTTTCAACGAGTTAAACATCAGCGGTGCCAATTCATCCGGCTTGAAACTATATCGCCGCCCGGCCAATGATTTTGGTGCTACCTGGAGTGCTGCTTTGTGCAATGCATCGGCCGTTGTGCCCGGAGCCGGCGGTACTGCCACTTTTGGGCAAAATTGCACTATTCAAACTTTTGGGCAGTTTGTCTTGAGCAGTGCGGGTGGTTTCGTGGGTGTCGAAGATTTGGGTTTTGAGGGGGCATTGGGCGTTTCTATTTTGCCTAACCCCGTAACCGGCGGTATGGCTTTCAACATCACCAGTACCAGCAAAAACACGGTTGATTATGCTTTGATCAATGTTTTGGGTCAAAGCCTGATGTCGGGTCACTTTTCCCTATCAACGGCTCTTAGCACCGATCGTTTGGCGAAAGGCATTTATTGGCTGGTTTTTACGGGAAAAGAAGGTAAAATGGTAAAAAAAGTAATAGTGGAGTAGCGGTTGAGGAGGGGGTGCGGGTTGATTTGTTGAGCGGCAATAAGGTTTAGAAAGTTGTTTGTGTCAGCATAATTTTAGTTACCCGGCAAATTTTGTCGGTCAATTTCGCAATGATCATTCGGGTAAAGCGGGGTACAGGGAAAGCATCCTTTCAAGACTATTCCACGGAGCGGTTCAAAAAACGGTCTAAAGGCGCAAGTGCTTTAAAAACCCGGGTGCAATGCTCCAAAAAATTGCCGGACATGGCTATTTCGTCGCTCGGTTTGTGGGTAGCGAGAAAACTTTTGTGTTTCAGAAATTCGATGGCCGGATGGTCGGCAGCGTAGTCGGAGGGCGTTTTTTTTAACTTTTCACCCGCTATTTCACCGAAATATTGTTTGAAATCTTTGCCATCCAGGATGCCCCGGAACTCCTCGAAGTGATAAGCAATTTCCTGCCGAATGGCTTTTAACCAAACACTTTCGGGTACATAAGCGCCGCCCGCAAGCATACACCCGCCCGGCTCAATGTGGATATAGTACCCGGCGCGAGTATGGATTTCCGATTTTTTCGAGGCGGCGGTGACGTGCGCCCCGAAGTGCGTTTTGTAGGGCGACTTGTCCGCCGAAAACCGAACATCGCGGTAAATTCGGAACACGCATTCCTTCGCGGTAAAATGCGCGACTGCCGGGTCGAACCCGGCAATACCCGCAATGAGGCCGTCCACAAATTGTTCAAACTCCTTTTTGGCCGCTTCGTAGCGGGGTTTATTGGCGGCAAACCATTCTCTGTTATTGTTGGCTTTGAGTTCGGCGAGGAACTGCATGGTAGGTTGACTGATGTTTTGCATGGAGCAGGATGTATTTTGAAGAGGTTAATCTGAGGTTGAAAACCCATAACAACATTTTTTGAGGATAGTTTTTTGGTTAAATGCAGCGGCCCTTATCACGGATGATCTCTTGCTAAGGGTCGCCCGGCTGCGTTCAACGGCAACACCCACGATGTGCGACGTTTAAGAGAAATGAGCGTGCGTGCATTGATAGCGGATTTATACAATTTGTGTTTTGACTTTCTCGCAAAACTCAATGAATGTACTGAATGTCTGGATGTGATTGCTTTTTGAAATTCTTTTCAAGCGTTCAATAATATAGTTTTCCGCTACAATACCACGAGGGAAATTCTTGGTGTATCGTATATTTCGCTCTGCGAGCATTTCTATTACGTAGGAGGCATGAAACTGTGCATAAGTTTCCTCAACCCCTATTTTTCCCATTTGTTCGGGGTCATCACCATGAACGTTATAGAAATCAACATAAGCCCTAAGTTTTTCGCCGTTAGCGTGGCGTTTAAATATTTTTCTATTTGCCAAACACCAAGTTTCAATACACCTGTTTTGGATAATCAAAACGTAACTATCCAGCCGGTCATTGTTTGAAGATTTTTAAGTATTTTATCAATTATTTATATATTTTATTTAAAATAATTTAAGAATTATATTCTTATAATTAAATTAATTAAATAAAAAACAGTCATTTATTCTGATTTTTGAAAAATGAAGTCAGACCAGCCGGATAGTTACAATCAAATTATAAATGATTTGAATTTCGTTCTTAATTCGTCCCTCATGAACAATACAATTTTATTTGATTTTCTTCGCTGTTCATCTTTTCTTTTTATTCGTGGTGACTAACGCAGGCTGCGAAAAAAGCCCCCACCGCCGCTCAATTAAACATTAATTTAAATTTAATGTGTTTGCTTGATGCGTCGTGGTGCGCCACACACCCGGCAAAATTAAGCCCCATGACGCACTCAACCAAGCGCCGCAGCCAAAAAATACAAGAAAAAACATTGTTAAGCGCCTCGGTCAGTGTTTTTACGCCCAATGTGGACACGACGCGGCGTAAATTGTGGTTAGTAAACACCAATGCCTGCTGGACACTCAAATATTCGTCGTATTCTTCGATAATGCTTGTTTTGAGCAGTGTTCAGATTTTCTGAAACTTCGCGCTGCGCTGGCCGGCTATTAAAAAATACGTGCCGGCCGGCAGCGCCCCAAGATCAAGCCGCTGCCCAGTTTTTGACTGTCCGACCCGGATTCCCATGTGGTTGTAAATCAGCACTTCCGATACATTGCTCTGGACGGGGATGTCTAAATAATCGGAGGCAGGATTGGGGGAAAACAGGATTGGGTCAGCCGGGGCCAATGCATCCAATCCTACCTGCTTCGGGACTTCTGCCGCGCCAATCGAACGCGCCGTAACAGAAAAAGGCACACCATAATAATCCACGGCGGGTTGCGCGACCATCTTTCCGGCTCCTTCGGCCGGGCAACCAGCAATCAGGTGAAAATCCGCATTCGGAGCGTTTGTCAGGATATTGACAGCGGAACCATACAGGAGTGGATTTTGGTCCTTGATTGCATCCAATGCGGGCGAGTCCCAGTAGGGTCCGTTGAAGTTGGTTTGTTCGGTGCTTTGATACAGGTTGTGGCTAAAACTAACGGTGCCGGCAGGTTGCGGCCCTCCATTAAAATAAGCCGAATTGCCAAATACGAAAAGATTGTTCTCGAGAATATTGCCGGAAAGCGTGGGAAAGAGCGCACTGGTCGTCAAAAAGCGCATGGTGGCCTGACCGCAATGGTAAAAGGTATTGTTGATAACCTTACAATCCTTGGCGGAAGACAAAGCCAGCCCCCGATACCCGCCCAAGATGACATTGGAGTAGAACTCGAGGTTCTTGACCTCGAAATTATCGCCCGGGCAATAAAACTGGGCCCCTGTATCGCCACCCAATTCAAAAGCCACCCAGGGGGCCTTTGACGCGTTGACAAAAAGGTTGCGTTCCATTCGGATATCGGAGGCGCCGCCTTTAATGTGTCCGCCAGTAAGGCAGTTTTCAAAGCGATTGTCCTGAATGAGGCCTGCATGGCACACATTGTAATCCATGGCGCTGACCGCCGGAAAATCCTGGAACACACAATGCGTAACGGCGAAACTGTCCACCCCGCCGAATTTGAACGCTGCGATAGCGCTTGGGTCTGTCACGTTGGAGAAGTGGCAACTGTCCACCACGATAAACTTGGATTGGGTGTTGCAGCTCCCGCCATTGTCCACGCTGAACAAACGGCCCGGGTAGGCGGTATTCCCCTTGAAAGTGAGGTGCTCAAACCGGAGGTAAGCACAACTGATAAATTGCCAGGTTCCGGCAATCTTAACCACATCCTGTTGGTACGGGCGGATCACGATCCACGCGGTGTCATTTCCTTTGAGTTGGGTCACACCCTGATATCCAGCATAATTGCCGGCGTGTAAAAACACCGTGTCGCCGGGGTGAATGGCCTGGGCGTTTGCGGCGGCTTGGATATTGGGAAACGGCTGCCCCACGCCGAGGTGTACCTGGCAAAAAACTGGAAAGGGGGTGGGTGCGAACAGCAAAAAAAGGAGGTATTTCATACGTTTGACGCTTCTAAATCAATTATTTAATTAGATGTATTTACTTTCGGTCATTGCGGTAGTTTGGTAGCAAACATAATAGTCCGTAATCATACCTCCAAAAAAATCTATTGGACTTTTTAATTCCCTGATTCCGGGCTACGCGATGAGGAACGAGGATGACACGGATGCAAGCAAACGCGGATGACGCGGATTTTTGTAGTTTTACCCTCGGCTCGCGCTCCGGATTGAGCGCTTTGTCACGTGCATGGCTGCGGTATTGGAGCAGGAGGCTGCTGGTCTATCAGGCTTACGCGCCCCCAAATGGCGCGGACGCGTGCCGCGCTCCGAAACCCGTGGCAGTAAACCGGATCGAATCTACCCTTTAAAGCTAATGCATTGGGCGTTTACGGGACGTTCGACAGTAGGTTGACTGGCTTCACGTCGCACCGACCATGTTTTGTTCGCAATATTTTTATTTATTAATACTCGCAGGAAAAGTGCATTTCAGTCAACCAAATATTTCTTATACAATTTTGGAAATTTATTTCTTAGGTCGTCACCTTCTTCTTCCCAATCTAAATCTATTTCAGGATAGGGTTTGTTGGGTATCATATCCATAAATTTCTCATAATCAACCCCTGTCTTTATTGAGTAAGCATTACCCGCAACCGAAAGCATATCTTCACGTTCAATTTCTCCTGCTTCTTCCACTTTTATTATTCTTGCCAAATATTCCGGGTTGTCCAAAGTGTTGTAATAAATGTCTTTCCCTTGTGCTATTAACCAACCTCGAAAATAATCAAAACCATCATCAGAAAACCCTCCATTTATTACATAGGCTGCTGCCCATAAATCTGAATTGTACGAGTTAGTGTATAATTCTTGAAAAATCTTTTCAAATTCAACAATATCAACTGTACTTCGATTACTCAATATTTCCGTCAGCACCTCAATTTGTTCATCTGTGTCTGCTTTAGATTTAGCCCTTTCAATAAGGTTCCAAAATTCAACCTTACCAAGTCTGCCAATTGAGCCATCAGTTATTTCGATGTATCCTTTTTTTATTTTCTCCTTAATTAATTTATCTGCTTCTTTGTTTGCGTTAATGTCGTCTTCAAATTCCTTAATATTTATACTTCCTGCTGTTCCCGCTTTTCCAAAAGTAACTATCGTACAATTATTTTGAACTTCTATTGACCAAAATTTATCAGATTTATCATCTTTAAATATGAAATAACGCTTCATGCTACTATCGATTTTATTATTATATTTTACTTTTTTATTTGAAAAATAGCGTTTAATGCGATTATAAATATTCATTTTTATTTTTTTTGATTAACGCGAACTGCGAACTGCGGCATTATTTTAATTTACAATTACTGAGAACTTGTACCGTTGCATCCGCCGTCCGGCCCTACACCCTCCCTATCCGCCCGGAACCGACAAAGGCCGGATGGCGGATGCAGCGCATTGAACGAAGCCGCCGGTAAGGCAACCCGGCCAAACGCTATGGGGATTGCATAGCGGACTTCCTGATTGGCGGCGGTCTTGCCTGCTGCAAAGGTAAAGGATTTTTCAGATAATACAAGATGCCGTATCGCATTTTTGACGAAAATATTCAAGCAAACAGGGCATTTCAGACCCATAAAGGCATGGCACGCCCACGACCGTGCGGGACAAGTTCCCGCACGGTCATAAAGGGAGAGATTTAGGGGCTTTTTTGCGAAAAATGACTGCCGTCTGGTGGTGCACGGGGCCTCGGATAACAGCCTCCGCGCTTAGTAGCGAGGGCAGACGGAATCTCCGCCACGATGCACATCGGTGGAGCCGCCGCACCGCAGCGGGGGCAGGAACTGGGCGGCCTTCGAGAGCAGCGGTCAGTTTGTCCTCTCAAGCGTCCGGTTTTAACGGCTCAAAATCTAATGTCTCCTGCAAGTGCAGCAGTTTGATTTTTCGGTTTCGAGTAGAAAGGAAACCGTAATATCGAATTTTTTGCAACCCTGCGGCAGCACGTGCAGCAGATAACGCCGGATGAACTCAGTGACCTCCAGCGTCATTTCCTTTTGTGCTTTGTCCGCTTTGTAGTCCTTTCAGGCAAAGGTGACGCGCCCGTTTTGGAGCGACAGAAGCCGCTGATGACTAATGGCGATACGGTGGGTATATCGCCCCGGATACTGAATCACTTGTTTTGGGCCTCCAAACGGACGTTTGGCATAGACCACCCACGGGGTTCGATACAGGGAAGTGATCCATTTTTGAAAAGCCTTTTCATCGGAGAGCGGTGCGGCGGTGCGGCGGTGCGGAAGACCAAGCGGGGCGGAAACTACGTCGTAATGTGTGGACAGTGACAAATTCCTTGATCCGTGCGTCTACCGCAAAACGATATATTGAACAAGCATTTGGCCCGGAAAACTGCATGGCACAACTTTTTTAGGAAAACCTTTGTTCCAATAGCCCTTACCGCTGTGTGGTATAGTTGCTGCTGCTCAATACTTTCCAATGTCCAAACCTGTTCGCATTTTGTTGCTTATTCTTTCCATCCTGCTGGCGTTGAGCTTCATTGGAGGCTTAGTCTATGCCAGATATTGGCTTGATCCTATGCTGAAAGAGGAACTGGTGAAAGCCACCGCCCGTTCCAGCAAGGACCTGTACGCACTTCGGTTAAACCGCATCCACGTCAATATTTTCACGGGCTGGTTGGAGGCTGATGGAGTAGCGTTGAGCACAGACTCCGTACGATGGGAAGCGATGCACCAGGAGAAGCCTGACAGCACCCCGTTTAAGATCAATCTCAGTATAAAGCGTTTGCAGATCAAAGACATTGGCTGGATTAAATATTGGAGAACAAAAAAACTGGATTTGGACGGGATTGAAATCGTTGAACCTGAACTGGATCTGGTGTCGGTCAAAGACACCGCGCAGGCGAAGTTACCCGAAGTTGGTACACTTGTTCATGGCATGCTTGACCGGCTGCCGGAACGTATAGCACCCTTTACCAATCAGCTTTATATCGGGTATGTGGCCATTTCCAACGGTAAATGCTCCGTCCGCAACCTGCTCCAAAATCAAAGCAGTTACCAGCAGGCCGATAGCATAAATGGAGTACTGCGCAGGGTCAATATCGTGGCCAATGACACGGCCAAACACAGTAACGCACTGTATTGCAGGCGCATATTGCTTACTATGGGCAACTACGAATTTTACCCGGTCGGCAGTGTCTATGGTTATCGCATAAAGTCGGCAACCATAGACGGACAGAACGATTTGATAAAACTGCAGCAGGTTAGTATCCTTCCCACTGTATCGGACGCTGAATTCATGAAGCGATTGACGCTGCGCGTACCCCGGGCCAAAATCAACGTGAAAGAAATCATCATTCGAAAACTGAACCTGTTCCGGGCACTGCACAAAGCGGAATTGACCATGGAATCTGTGGTGATAGAAAGTGCCCGGATTAATCTGTATCAAAACAAGAACCTGCCCCTTTCCAGACATAAGCAGATGCCAAATGAACGCTTCCGAAACATTAAGACTTACCTGAATATTGACACCATTTTGCTGCGCAATTCAAATATCCTTTATACAGAATTGTTGGAAGACGATAAAGGACAAGTCGAATTTGAGCATACCAACGGCGTCATTTTAAACGTCACGAACGATACCCTCAAAATGAGCAATGCCACGCCCGCCCGCATTGATGCACGGGCGGAACTGATGGGGGCCGGTTTGCTCGATTTGTCGCTTCGACTCCCGCTGCTGTCTCAGACTTTTAGTTGTGATTATTCCGCCAACCTGGGCCGGATCGACATGACCTATATCAACCGCTTAGTGGCAGAAAAAAATAATTTCCGCATAGAATCTGGCGTCGCTCAAAAGATCGAACTTGAGGTTCAGGTCCGAAATGGTCTGGCTCGGGGCACTGTGGAAGCGACTTATGATGACCTGAAAATAAGCGTTTTAGACGAAAAAGACGGGAGCAAAAAAAGGTTGATCTCCGCTGTGGCAAATCTGGTACTCCGGGGGAAAAATGAACCCGGTTCGGCCACCCAACCCTTTAAAATTGGCAACATATACTATCAGCGAGAACCGACAGATGGAATTCTCCGGTACATTTGGCGCTCTGCTCAAATGGGCTTGATGGAAACTTTAGTGCCCAAGACCATCTCAGGAGGGAAAATGCCGGATTGAATTGGAATTAAACAAGCCGGCTCAACAAAATCTCAAACAACTCCTGCCGCTTTGCATCCTGACGATATTGCCAAAAATTGCCGTTTTCTTCCGGTGGCACCTCCGTGTCCGCCGCCGCCGCAACCGGCACTTTCCACTCCGCAGGCAGGTTTTTTCGCTTCCGACCTTCATAGATTTCAGCATAGCGAACCTGCCGATATCCTTTATCCGCGACGTGTTGCAACAGCCGATTCAAAAAATTTACACGATGCAGTCGAACATAACCCTGTCTCGATTTTTCGCCTTTCGGCGTGTTTTTATAGTCATTGTAGCGAAGGGTGATCCGTTCCCCCGCTATTTTTTCTATTTTTCGCTCGCTCACACAGGCTCTTTTGGCGTATCGGAACACAAAACCGATGCTTGCACGAGCGGTTGATGAAATGTGCCTCCCCGCACTTTTCACAGGCGTACATTACGCCGCCCGGCACACTCGTCCGGCATACGGACTATCTTATTCAATGCCTCAAAATGTTTTGGCAACAACACCAATTTTCGTCCCTTATGGCTTTGGTAAGCCGTCCTGAACGGGGCTATAATGTCCTTTGATAAAGAATACTTCTTGACCGGTATGTTGTTTTCCAAACCCATGACAATCGTCTTTTCAATTGCGGAATGTACGGGGTTTTCACAATATTACAAATAAATATATTATTCTTATTTTGCAATATTTATTTATTTATTATTTTGTTTAATGTAGTTTAATTTGTTTTTAATTTTGTTCAACGTTAGCATGGACGAAGGCACGACGTTTAGGAGTGTTTTCCGTTCCATGCATTGTTGGGCGATTTTAACATATGTATTAATTCTGCTGAAACAGTGTGCCCAAGTCTTACTGGTACAGCATTACCGAGTTGTCGCATCGCTTCTGTCCATGATCCGAGTATAGGATAGTCATCCGGGAAAGTCTGAATACGCTTTGCTTCAAGTATCGTGAAATACCGGACAGAACCGTTAGTAAATCTTATCATATTTTCTCCACCGGGAACACCGTGGTCACCCGCTTTTAATGCCTTGGACGGTTGGTCTATTTCGCTTCCTGTGTGTCCTGCATAAGATTTTGCTCCTCCACGATAATAATGTTCTGGATGATAATCTTTTATTTTCTGCGGGTTGGGCAAATCCATAATTGCATCCCTTACAGTTATCCAAGGCTCCAAGGTTGGAGGGAAAAAGCCATGCTTATCAACCAATCGCCTTTTTTCTACATCCAAAAGGTCACTTTCTGAATGGTTTAATATTGTGTTTGCCCCAATATTCTTGTGTGACATATTTAGTCCACAATAATGCATCCTCTGAATGCGTCTCGCTTGGAAAACACCATGAGATATTAAGATCATTACGAATCCCTACAATGATAACACGTTCTCGCTTTTGAGGAACACCGTAATTTGCCGCATTAACCAGCCTAAATACTACGTTATATTGAAGTCCTTGGTAGTTACCTTTCGTATGTATTTTTTCAAGTTCAGAAAGATTTTCTTTCCAATTATCCGTATTTTTTATGACTTCTGGATAGGTCAATTGAAGTATGATATAATTAAAATAGGCTGCAAATGATTTTCTCAAAAGTCCTTTTACATTCTCAAAAATGAATGCCTTAGGTGTAAGTTGTCGTATTGCCGAAATCGCGTAGGGGAACATATCACGTTCATCATCAAATCCCTTTGCTTTTCCTCCTACGGAAAAGGGTTGGCATGGCGGACCGCCTGCAATGAGATCTACTCCAGAAAAGCGTTGAAAATCGAAGTGTCTAACGTCGGTTTCGTATACAATTTTAGGGCTGTAATTGCATCTGAGCGTTTTACAGGCATCCGAATTCCATTCTACAAATGCTGTATGATTAGCACCTGCAATTTCAATTCCTTTTGCAAGTCCACCAGCACCTGAAAAGAGTTCAAGACTATTCAGCATCTTTTTGGTTTTTAAGGGTGAAATATTCTGCTGCCTTTTCTTCAACCTTGTCGATAGTTGAGTACCGTCCAAGGCATTTTTCAGCCTAAGGTCTACCAGGATGAATAATATCCCATTCTGATTTTGCTTGATTATATCTACCAGAACCAGGGTCGTGATTGCCAAAACCATCAATTTTCGTATTCCAGATGAGCCTGTAGTGACGCATCAATGCGGCTTCAACCGTTCCAATCAGGTGATTAGCACCATCTTCTAAAATCATGAACCTGCAAAAAAAGTCCTCCTGCTCAAGGTTTTTAGCCTGATTTACACTTTTTGCATGTTCGTTTAATCGCCTGAAAAGTTCAAAAGTAACAGAACCTATTTTTGTATCTCGTGCTTGTCGCCATCCGCCAGGAACGGCTTTCCCAACATAGATAGGTTGGTGAAATTCAAGCCTATTTTGTTCGTAAAAGGTCTTATAGTAATCACTTTTCCCTGTGTAGTATATTGCATAAACCCCCGTTCCGTTAAACCTTGTTGGAGGAGGAAGTTTATGAACGGGAGTACCATTAAAAAAGCGAATAGTATCCTTGATGATTTCTTCAAAGGTCTCTGACTGGTAAATATGCTTTTCTCGATCAAATATGACATCCATACAACAAAGGTAATGTTTTGTCTTCGTTTTGGTCTCTTTATTTTATCGCCCAACGGGAGCATGGGCGCTGTGCCGCCCTGCGCTGGGCTTGCGGCTTGGGCGGCATGGAGTCGAGTAGGCGCGGGAGCGCACCTCCTCGGCTACTCCCGCTACCCCTCTGAGAACCGTACGGGAGACTTTCGCCTCATACGGCTCGAACGTTTAAAACACCCGCCCCGTTTCCTTTTGGGCGATGCGGCAACGCGGAGGCGGTCGCTCCAATTGCCGACCCTCATGGTATACGGGTTCGTGAAAGTTGGGGTGCAGCAGCACCAAGTTGTCATCCGAATCCTTACCGCCACGGTGTTTGGGGTGCCGGTGGTGCCGGTCCCAACCCGTTTCGGTGGTGATTGCCTGATGACAGTGTGCGCATTTGCCCGCCCGTCGGCGGTAAAGGTAAGACAAAAGATGGCGCCCGACAAACTTTCCGACCATTTTCTCTTGCTGACGACGCTCAAAATATACCTCCCACTCCGGGTCATACACATTCGCCGCCGCTTTGATGCGCGGCCAGCGTTTTAAATAGTCCACAGTCAATAGTCGGCAGTCCACAGCCTCACAAACCTTTGAGAATAAGGTAATCAATGAAATTCAAAACCACGATTATTTCTATTTACCTACTTAAATTATTCTTTATCTATTCCTAAACTAAGTTTTTTAAAAATTTAAGCAGTTCCTGCACTACATTTGCAGCCACTAATTTACTTATTTTATGCACAGATTATTATTCGCTTTTGTTTTATTGATGCTCTTTGCCTGCAAGCCCAACAGTAAAGAGGCCGCCACTGCGATCAAGCCCCCTACATTTACCCTTGTGCCGACGGACACGTTTAAGTTCAATAACTTTGTGGATTGCAACATGGCGGAGGCTTGGATCGGCGATACTTTTCGCATTTTTCCCGGCAAATACGGCGAAGATCCGGTTTGGGGTTATTCCCGCGATTTGAAGTTTGCGGATGGCCGAAATGCCGATGAAGCCTTTAGCCGGCCCGCTTCGGCCTTTACCGAACCCAAAATGCCCGCCAATGCGCCGATTGGAACGCCCGGATTACACGGTGCGGTATGGTTTGAGACGGTCTATCAAGACGCAAAAGACGCTTCGGGCAAAACATTGTACGCGATTTATCACAATGAAAACTATCCTGCTACCCTTCCTTTTGATGCGGCTACGGGAGCGGGGTATATTGACCGAAATTGGCCACAGGGCCTCACCGGGCCTGCATCTCCGGCGGCAGTCTGCCGAATTGGGGTCATGAAATCCACCGATGGCGGGCGCAGTTGGGCAAACAAAGGTTTGTTTATCGAAGATAAGCAAGCACGTATGATTTTGAAACCACAAAACACTTCTTGCACCTTTGCCGGTGGTGTGGGTGATCCTTCGGCGGTGGCTTCGGGCGAATACCTGTATCTTTTTTACGGAGAATATGGCTACCCGGGTGTCTATGATTCCTTAGGCTACAACGCTGCGACCGAATGGAGCGGTCAATGTATCAGCATCGCACGGATCAAATTGAGCGATTTAGAGGATCCAGAAGGCAAAGCCCAACGCTGGGATGGTCAAAATTTTTCTGTCGCATGGGACGGTATCGGCAAGCCTATTGCGACGCTACAAATCCCGATCGCTGAAGGTGGCGGCGGCGCTTCTACTCCTACTGGTGGTTTCCATTGGGGGCCTTCGGTGAGCTGGAATACCTATCTCCATTGCTGGGTCATGCTCATGGGAAAGGTGGTCGGCCCTTCCTGGAAAGGGAGCAGTATGTATATTTCTTTCAATTTCAATGAAAACCTTGGGGAAGGCTCGAATGCGCAGGCATGGACTAAGCCGCAGTTGCTCGTGGACAGGCCCGGCCACATCATGTGGTACCCTTCGCTCCAGCCGACCAATACACCCGAGGATGTCGCCAATAAGCACAGCTGCCTTCGAATGGGCAAAAAGGCACGCCTGTTTTACAAGTATTCGGATCAGGGCAAATATGTTTCAGAATATATGATTGAGTTTGAGCGCTGAATAAACTAATCAATTTTGAGCGTTTTCGCTTCACCCGTTGGCCTTAGTATGCACTCCTTTGTAACTGGCTTCTAACCTCCTTCGGATAAGCGAGCGAAGCACTGCGCAACTCGCAATAAGAGGGGATTGGTTGAATATCACTCGCTCCGCAGCGATTTCACCGGATTAGCCAAAGCCGCCCGTACACTCTGAAATCCCACCGTCAAAAGCGCGATCAATACTACTGCCACGCCCGCCGCCGCGAACATCCACCACTGCATATCAATGCGATAGGCGAAGTCGGCGAGCCATTTATTCATGGCCCACCACGCCAAAGGCGTGGCCAATATCAGGGCGAAAAAGGCTAATTTCAAGAAATCAGCCGTCAGTAGGTTCATGATACTCGTCACCGAAGCCCCCAGCACTTTTCGGACACCAATTTCCTTGGTTTTGGCCTCTACTACAAATACCGTCAAGCCGATCAAGCCCAGCGCATTGATCAGCAGTGCCAATGTGGCCATGAGTTTGAAAATCGAAAAAATGCGGACTTCCTCCTTGTAAAGGCTGGCTAAGTAATCATCCAAAAACGCAGCGGTAAATATTTGATCCGGGAAAAAGGTTTTCCAGATGCCTTCAATCCGTCCAAGCGTGGCGGTATTGGCGGCAGCGGGATCGAGACGGATACCTAAGTTGGTTTTGAATCTCGGGAATGGCAAAATGGCCACTGATGACACTGCTCCGCGCAGCGAACGGGTATGGAAATCACTGACAACCCCCACTATGACTGGCTCCAAGCCATTGGCACCGAATTTTGCTTTACCCCCCAGGGCGGCTTCTGGCGAAGCGAAACCAAGTGCTCTGACCCCTGTTTCATTCAAGACACAAACGTTTTTGCGGTCGGCCTCCGGTATTTTATCGGAAGATTGTGTCATATCGCCTTCCGTTAAAAAACGCCCTGCTACCATTTTAAGGCCGTAGGTTTCGAGGTATTGTGGATCGGCTACTTTCATGACGACCTCCAATTTTTGTTGTTCATACAACGCTGGCAGGTTAAAAACGGTGATAAATCCGGCACTGGAAGTGGGCGCACCAATGCAATGAGAAGTAGTTATTACGCCTGGCACACGCGCAATTTCAGTCCTGAAAGCAGCCATTTGTTCCTGTTTTTCTTGTGGTATCCGCAAATTGACGATACCTTCGGTGCGAAAGCCCAGTGGTTTAGAGCGGATGAAGTGCATTTGTGCAGCCACCACAATCACTGCGGCAATGAGCACTTGTGCGACCACAAACTGAAAAGCCACCAAGCAACGCCGCATGGTCAAAGAGGTTTGGGCGCCCTTGCCAAAAAATTTGCCCCTGAAGGCTTCCGTGGGGCTGAACCCCGCCATGACAATAGCGGGATAAAAACCAGCGGCCAAAGTCGTGAAGCCGCACAGCAAAGCCAGCAAAGCAAGGACTTGGCCGGAATACCAGTTGGCGACAATGTGTCTATCCAAAAACTGATTCAGGGCAGGCAATAAAAAATGGGTGGCCACCATCGAAAACGCCACCGCTCCCGCTACCAGCAAACCCGTCTCTATCCAAAAACGAGCAGCCAATTGGCCTCGACTGGCACCGAGTGTTTTGCGAACGCCCACCTCGCGTGCTTTGCGGTGGGCAATGGCGGTTGATGCGTTGACGTAATTGATGACCGCAATCAACATCAAAAATAAAGCAATGGCTCCTAACCAATAAAACTGCTCAAAATCAGCGGTATAACTCGGGTTTCCGTCCGCGTACAGCATATTGGTGTGTATATCTGACATTGGTTGCAGGTGGTAAATATATTGGCTGTTGTCTTCTTTGTCTTTGCGGGCATTGGCCAAATCGGAGATTCTTTGACTGACTTGATCGGCATTTACCTTATCACTGGTTTTTATAAAAAGGTATTGTCCGCCAGAAAACCACCCCCAGGCAGCATCTTCCGGTGCTTTTTTAGAGGCCGCCGAAATCAACATATTGAATGGCAAATGCGAATTAGCGGGCGCATCGGCAACGATGCCCACTACCTCAAATTCTTTGATTGGGCACTCCTCTACCTCTATGGTAAAGCGTTTTCCAAGGGCATTCTCATTCGGGAAATATCTGGCGGCGGTCGTTTCCGTCAACATGACCTGATTGGGCCGTGACAAGGCCGTTTGCGCGTTGCCCGCTTTTATTTCAAAATTGAATAGGCTAAAAAAAGTAGTGTCCACAAAAGCCAAATCTTTCTCCTGAAAAAAGCGAGTGGGCGAAAGCCGCACTATTTCTTTATCGTGCACATTGACTTCTGCCCACTGGCCCAGTTCGCGCAATTCTGTCCGGGCAATGGAAGGCAATATTGTGGCAGGATATGCAAAGTGGCCAGTCTCTTGGTTAGGGCTTTCCATTTGAGTGACTACTCGGAACAAACGCGCACTATCTGGATGAAAGTTATCGAAACTGCGCTCATGCAAGACCATGATCCCCGTGAGCAATCCTACGGTCAGGGCCACGGATAGGCCGATGAAATTGAGTGCAGCAAAGCCTCTTTGGTGGCGAAGGCTGCGCAAGATTTGAGTAAAAACGGTGAATTCCATAATTGTGGTATTTAATTTTTTAAGCGACGACAAATGTCAACCAGTCATAAGTAGTGATGCGTGATAAATCCTGTGACTTGTTAATAATTAAACTCAAAACAAGGGGTTTGACCAAAGCATACTCAAATCGCGGGCAGTCAAAGTGCTGAAATAGGGCAGAAAAAAACAGCCTTGAAAATTATTATTGCCCCTTCACTGTGGCGGATCTGATTTGATCTCATCGTTGCCGTTCAACGACAGCAGCAGGTGCGTGTGGAAGTGATTCGCAACGGGGATATCCTCAAAAACAGCGGTCACTTGCCAAGTCTGCTCCCCGGCGATGAGCAGGCCCTGACCCAACGACCGTAACTGAACTCATGTGCCACGTACAAGGTGATGAGCAGACAAGAAGCCACCCCCGGCGAAAGTCCCGTGATATTCAATCCGGTATAAAGTGGCTTCGTGCGCAACTGGCGCAGAGCGATCTTGAAGTAGTTGGAAAACATTTTTTATTTTGATAATTTGAAAATACAATAATGTTGTACTGCGATCTTAATGAACGAGTAAATCTGTTATTAATAACTGCATACGCCGTGCCTGTTTTTTAAATACCTCATTTTCAATTATTTATAAAAAAAATGCACGTCTTTCTGTCCGAAATCGGACAGAAAGACGTGCATTAGCGGACAGGGGGTTCCCGTGGATACCTTATCGTTTTCCGGCACCCAATGCGGATTTTATCTGCGTATCCTCAAAAAATGAAAAATATATTCGCCCGCTTCCGCAAACTGCACCGATTGTCGGCACCATATTTTATGTTTCAGAATGCCTTCACCCATCCATACAATTCGGTGTTTCTCTTTTAAAGAATCGCCCAATTCGAGCGATGTAAAGCCTAATTTAAGGTTTACTCACCGCTTTCGGCAGAAACGCGCCTTCCAAGGCAACAAACTGTTGGCCATCCCATTTTTCAACCAAAAGGTCATTAATTTTCTTATCCGCCGTGACAAAATTGACCCCGATGAGGTAAATGTTTTTGTTTTGCGTCAAAAACGGCGCGGCATAATTGTTGGCTTTGATTTGTTTCAGCGCGGCTTTTGCCGTGGCGTCAAGCTTAAATTCAAAAATATAGATCGCATTTGTTGTCGTACAAATCGTGTCTAAACGGCCTTCTGCACTTTGCAATTCCGAAAAAGTCGCCAAGCCCGTGCTGTACAGGAGGACGTGCATGATGGTATGAAAATACCCCTCCGTATGTTTCGTAATATCGTAACCCGTGGAAGCAATAACGGGGGCGAAAATTTGAAAAGCGGCGGCGAGTTCTTCCGCTTCTAAATGGTTTTTCAATTTGAAGGCAATGGTATATTGCGTTTCTTCCCAACCTTTGCCGACATATTCCGCCAATAAGTAAGACGCGAAAGATTCTCGAACTTCTTCGTTTGGAAAGCCCACCGTGTAAGCGGTTGACCATCCTTTTCTTTCCACTGTTTTAATGGTCAGGTACCCGGCTTGAAACAACAAAGCAAGGCTGTAAAATTCTTTTAAATTGGCACTTTCCAATAAATCACCGCTTGTTTCTAAGTTTTCTAATTCCTCCATCGTTATTTGCTGCTTTCGTGCCCCACGGGTTAAAACCGTTGGTGTACCCGTCGAAAACCAATAATTTCGGAATTGAAAACTCTGGAAAAAATTGACAATCGAAAACGGATTATACACCCGATTGTCGTCAATACCATCCCACGAATAACCGTTGTAATGCTGTTTGATATGCCCTAAAATCTCGGCTTCGGTGCAGTCATATTTTTTTGCTGCTTCTGTAATATATTCCGC
>Ga0209490_10001008_pt1 | contig 27440 bp, 21 predicted proteins | sample MAT06_FD_187209 | JGI IMG/M metagenome (GOLD analysis project Ga0209490, IMG submission 187209) | Freshwater microbial communities from Lake Fryxell liftoff mats and glacier meltwater in Antarctica - MAT-06 (SPAdes) (version 2) | ecosystem: Environmental > Aquatic > Freshwater > Ice > Liftoff... | reverse complement strand
AACGATTTCTTAAACAACCTCGCAAGAAAAAGACTCCCCAGCCAAAACGAGTCAAAGATCCCAAACATCCCCATGTTTCGACCGCAAAACTTTTATCTCAAGGCTAAATAACACCTAGACAGGTATCGAGTCAGACGGTTATATGAAGGGATGAATATTGCTGAAACTACTGGTTTAACTGACGCGCAAATGGCTACCCTCAAGTCTTTGGGAGCCATTGAAGCAGATTGATATGACACGATCTGCTGACTTTTTCTGACTTTTTCTGACCGACTAAATCACTACTTTTCGCTAGTCTATTGAGTTGATTAGCCAAGGAGAGATGGTTTATGGTGGCAACTCAGATCGGAACTAAACCCGATCTAATTCAAGATTATGATATCGAACTGGATCGATTTGGACTAGACGCTAGCGATTTGGGACTGAGCAACCTAACGTTCCAGAAAGGAACATCCACTGAAATTAACGCAAATGGTAATGTCGTTGTGTTGACAAACGGTTTTGCTAACGCAGCAGCAGCGGCAAAGGCGATCGCCGACAACAACTCGATTACCGCTGAGCAAGGCGTGTTCATTTACTTCAACACCAATCTCAAATTTAGTCGATTGGTCTATTCTAAAAACCTCGGGACTGGTGGCGACATCAGTGTTCTAGCTAACCTCACGAATCAAACAAATGAAGTCGGGCTAGCGAATGTCAACACGTTCTCTATCAACAACTTTACCTTGATCTAAGATCGCCTTAGAGGATATTTTCAAGGTTTTATACTGTTCGCCTGACTGACAAATCTCGTTTCTAGGCAAAGGCTAGAAATGCAATGTTGCAGGCTCTGCCGCCTGTAATTGATTGCAACAGCCAGCCAGCGTTCCCAGAAAGAGCCAGGGAATGCTGGCTGACTGTTGCAATGTCTATGGGGGTGAAGCTCAGTGGTAGATCAACTGATCTAAGCGACCTGAGTCAACCCTCTCGCCCCTAATTTCTCGGCTCAAGCCTGATGCACTTCAGATTTGAACTGGCGGTTTGAGGTTCTTATGGATTGCTCATAGTATTTAGTGTCCAAACTAGATCGAAAGATGATCAGAGCCTCAGCTTAGCTGACTAGCACGCTCTGGACTTACAGCACAGGGCTGCTCACCCCAGTCTAGATGCCAGATATAGGTCTTCCGCCGAGTCAGTAACCAAAGGAACCCAGTGCAAAGGAAGATAATCGCTCCAAGCCCAGGAATGTTTGCCAAACTTACAATTTGTGTCTTTCGTTTCATGGATGAAGTCTGAGCACTCAAACTACCTGAACGAATTCGATAACGTAAAAGCAGTTTTGGGCATCTTACTTTACGGATAGCACCTTCAGTGCGTAGCCACCAATCCCCAGCTTCTTCGCGCAGGGTGAATGGCACTTCGACGAATGGATATTGTCTCATAACCTCAGTCCGTACCATCCAAGCTGACGGCATGGGAGTATAGCGTGAAATAGCAACTGCCCTGATTTTGCCAGTTTCATTCGTAAGAAAATGATCGGCACCAACAAAATCACTCTCTGTTGCAGTTACATAGTGACGCTGAGTCAGCGTTTTTCCTTGACACCAAACATCGTCGCCATCACAGTATGCCACCCATGGCAACTGCACGTGCTCTAACGCTCGATTACGAACTATCCCTAAAGGTACTAATGGCATCCGAATGATTTTTAATCGCGGATCTGCCAAAAGAGAGTCGAGAGTGGGATCCACCCAAGTGTTCTTGTCTTCAATACAAAGAATGACTTGACCAATTCCAGGGTCTGACAACACCGCTGCCATCGTCTCCCTTAAAAATGGTTCTTCGCGATCGGTCATCGCCGTGATAATCGCGGCGACATCGTGACTCTCACCTTTTTGTTCACTCAGCATTCTTTCCTCCTATATTGTGCGAATTTTTTCCTAACCTTTATGCAAGCGACTTTTTAAGATGCTCTGCCAATCTCAACGCAAATGCCACAATCATAAAAGTAGAATTTGCTTGTCCAGAGGTGACAAAAATAGAACTACTTGCGACAAATAAATCATCGAATCCATGGATATTATGGCTTGTCCCTACAACACCATCTTTGGGATGATGAGACATCCGAGTTGTTCCAACCTGGTGAAAACCGTCTCTGGCTTGCTCCCACACGCTTGTTACAGGATCATTCGTCAAATATTTTAAATAGCCGCAGTTATGCTTTCTTAAATAAGCATCCCAAAATTGATGGGCTTTGATGACACTGTCTACATCTTGTTGGGTATATTGCAGATTAATATTCAGTCTTTGCATACCTAGCTCATCTCTTTCATCAGATAAGCTAACCGTGCTATTGGGATTAGGGATTTGTTCGCCGTGATAATGCAGAGGATATTCATTCGATGCACTATAAACAAATAGTGCTGGAATTTTTCTTTTTACAAGGTATCGTGCGTAACTAAAACTAGGCATAAAGGTAATGATCTTGCTGATATCTTGCACCATGTTTATAAGATGAGCCTGATAAATCCCTTTTGTGTCTCCTGTTAAAGAATCCTTAATCGCTTTTGCAGTCAGATACTTGCCAAGGATCGGTGAGTTTAATGCTAGGTACGCGAGGGATAATATACCGCTTCGATGTGATGGATCGGCAAACGGTGGTACTCCTAGCCATGCCACCATGTTCGTTAGTTCTTGTTGGTGTAAGAATTCTCGACTAAATGAAAATCGCCGTCGTAAGTAGACATGATCCGCGTCTCGATCGAAGCCGAACATTGTATCTTGAGGCGGAGTCGTGAACCGTGCAACGGCGATATCGCCCGAAATATGGCCCATGTAGAATCGTCCTAGCAGACCACTATGATTACCGATACCACCAGGATGCTGTTGATTTGATGCTAAAAGTAATCGTGTGGTGTTTAAAGCACCCCCAGCCAGGATATATTTGCGAGCCTTGACGTAAAGAGTCTTGCCGCTGAGAGTCCTTGTTTGCAGCCGTTCAATCCGAGAACCTGTCGCGTGGGATTCAATCTCGGTGCAGGTAGAGCCATACACTAGCTTGATGTGCTCGGACTGCTTCAATTCATCAAAATACTCTTTACCAAAGTTAGTAGGAAGCGACCATCGCTCTAACGTTGAGGTGAGCACCTGCTCATCAGGCAATCCCGGCACAATAGACTTCTGCTCAATCCCTGGAATATTGTTAATGTTAAATTCTGATGCCCCGCAAAAAAAGTAGTCACACGCCTTTTGAAAGTAAACTTCAAGTTCCTCATAGAGAACAGGCCAAGACGAGTGAGGCACATAGCTGCGTTGGTCAAAATCGACGGGGTCGTAGGGGACACAGCGTCCACCCCAGATTGTCGAGGTTCCTCCGAGTTGTCGGCGAGTGCATTCTGACATCGGTGCATGGAACTGCGGATCAAAATTGCTGGCTTCACTTAGATTCTGAATTGTTTCAGTAAAATGTAAATTCCCGCTCTCTAACAGCATAACATCGTGTTTAGCTTTTGCCAGCTCTAGCGCTACAACAATGCCTGCTGGACCAGCACCAACGACTGCAATATCAGCCTCCAAGATGCTCTCATGTTGAATAGTTTCAGCATTTATTAACATTTCTCTGTCCTTATGATGCAATTAAAATCAAGAAATTATCTAAATGTACTTCATTCACCTGCAAACTACGATATCAAGCTTTATAGTGGAAAATTAAAGCTAATGGGACGTTAGCGATTGAGTTAAACCGTGATCAGCCAGCGTCGCCAATATAAACCGTAAGCTACCAACCACCAAAACAAAAGAGTAACCAAAGCAAACAAAAATCCAGCAGTAGATGGATTAGTCCAGCTCAAAAAAAGATGCTCATCTAACCAGGTAAAACTGGATGGGGCAGCGCTTTCAGTCCCCATCTGGGTTTTTTCCAAAAGTTTAATCATCAGTTCCGAGGCGATAAATAAAAAAATTGAGTTTAGTCCCAAAACTTGCGCCGGACGGCTCCAACGCCGTTGGCACCGGACTTCAATCAACTCGTAACAGACTGCCAGCAAAAGCAATGCTAAGCCAACTGTAAACAGCGCATAGGAACTAGTCCATAGTTTCTTGTTGATTGGCAGCAAAAGGCTCCAGAGTTGTCCTAGGGCAATACTGCTGAGACCCCACAACACTAGGGTCATGCTCTGGCTAGAAGTGCGAAGTTTTTTAGTCACCGTTTCAACTTGCAGCCAAGCTCCGGTGAAGTAGCCCAGCAGCACCATGGCGATCGTACTCATCATGCCAAACAGGCTCATGATACCAAACGTGCCAATCTCCCCCTGAGCTGGAACTCCCGGGTCATAGTTGGGTTCGGGGATAGGAAAGGCCACGTACGCTGCCCAATACCCAATCAACAATAATATAGTCACACCCCATTGGGCTTGGCGAGGGAGTTTGAGCACAATCAGGGCAGCCGCTAGGTAGGCCACACCAATTCGCTGTAGTATGCCTGTCAGGCGAATTGTGCTCCAATCGTAGTCCCAAAAACCATTGAGTAGTATCCCCAAGGCAAACAAAAGCACCGCACGCCGCAACAATCGCCAATATAACGCTCGTGTAGGTTTGCAATCCTGGCTATATTTAGCCAGGGAGAATGCCAGAGCTACCCCAGTAATGAACAAAAAGAAAGGAAATACCCAATCAGCGAAGCTACATCCATTCCAATGTGAATGTGCTAACCAAGGGTGAATCATTGGGGCAAGACTAGCTGTATTGACAAGAATCATGCCTGCGACCGTGAGTCCACGAAAGGCATCAAGCGAATGCAGACGAACCGATTGTTTCAGGGGGTTCATAACATGAGATCCCTAATCCTTAAAAAGTAGTTTGAAAGGTTAAGCTTGGATGTTGCTGTACGCCAATTATGAACCCGCTACGGTTTCAAGTACTGGTGCAGCAGGCTCTTTTACCTGCGAACTGAAATATTGCCGAATCACCTCAATAGTCTGCTCAACTTCGTGGCGCGAATAGCTAGGATAGGTTGGCAAGTAAATTAGCTCCGTTTCGACTTTCTTGGCGTTGGGGCAAATGCGATGAAATTCTTCAAACTGAGGCGCATCAGCATTGCTAGTAAAGTGGCCGGCAGCGACATCTCGCCCTTGTCTAAACATGAACGCCAAAAGCTGATCTCGATTAGAATATTGGACTGGAAACCAAAGATAGGTGTTTGATCCATCGGTTCGGACAGGAGATAAAATTAGCCCATCAATATCTTTCAGACCTTCGTAATAGAGCAAGCCATTTTCAATTCTGGTCTGGATGTCTCGATCTATGTGACTCAGTTGATGTAGGCCAATGCGCGCCTGGAATGACGTGTACGAAGATTTGTACACCTCGGGAAGCTCTGCGGCTGGGTCGCTTTCCTGAGGCTGTCTACGAGCCATTTTGTTAACTGATTCAACTTTGTTTAGGTAGCTGAATCTCAAAATTGGGTAAGTCAATAGCTGAAAGAGCATAGGGGCACAAGCAATGTCGTGCATCAACCCTTTCTTTACTTTTCGAGTAATGCCAGTCAGGGGAGGATAAGAGAACTCCTTTAACTCAGCCCGAATCTTCTCAACCACATCCATGCGATTGGACACGACAGCCCCGCCGAGCCATGTTGGGATGTTCTTATGCATTTCAAAACTGAAGACACCAACATCTCCAATTGTTCCTACAGGTTTCCCTTGCTCATAAACTCCAAAGGACTGGGCACAATCTTCGATCATCGGGATGTTAAAGCGATCGCAAATCCCTTTAATTCGAGTTGCCTCGGCAGCTACTCCATGTAAGTGTGTAATTAAAACTGCTCCTGTATTTGGGTTAATTAACCTTTCAACCTCAGCAACAGAAATGTTGCAGGTCTCTCGATCAACATCAGCAAATACGGGACGGCCTCCCGCAAAAATCACCATGTTGATAACATCGGCAATGGTGTAAGGAGACAAAATCACGTCTTGCCCCGGCTTAATCAGCGCTTTAATCGCAAGATATATTCCCACCCGGCACTGATAGACACAGAGGGCGTATTGGGTGCCAAATCGCTCACACAGTGTCTTTTCAAACAGATCAATATCCTGACTGCTTTTCTGAAATCGCCCTCCCAAAACATATCCGAGGAATTGGAGGTAGCTATAGGAGTTCGTATAGAGTCGATTCTTGGGGTTAGGTCTAAAAGCTAGCATGGCTCTCTGCTGTAGTAATGTACTCTGTAAATTGGAACAAGGTATACCTATTAAGCATTCTTTCAATCTGACAAAATGGCAAGAAAATTCCCGTCAACTTACCAAAACAACGGTTAATTGGCCTTCAAAATAAAGTTTTGGAGAAGTTTCTTGACAAAAATATAAATTTTTGCAGTGTGGATTAGCTCACAAGCGTGCGAAGTTTACGAACAGTCCAGTTAACGAGTTTAGGCCGTTGTTGGGGTGCATACAGCCAAGTGATTGCAGGTTTAGCCAATGGGAGCGGCATAAAGCCAACCCAGAGAAACCAGATAATAGACCTGTTGGGAAATAAAAATAGAATTGGGACAAATGGCATCTCTCTGTCCTCTGTCAATCTATGAAGCCTCTAAATAGAAGTTCCACAAGCCTGCTGCATTCAACATTAAGCGATCATCGAAATCGGGCACACGATTCCTATAGACATCTATGACAGCGTTGTATCGCTTAATCCTAGCATGGGCATGTTCATAAACCACCCGTTGGCGACCGAATTCCCGGTTTTCCTGCTTCTGCTGGTCACTTAATTCTGCACATACTCGTGCGCTGCGGACACAGGAACTGCTACAGCCTCGCTGATGGCTTGCCGCAACCGACCGACACTTCCTACTGAAATCTCCACCTCAAAGATTTCCGCCAACAAGCGCACCACCATCCGATGGCTTTGGCGATACTCTCCACTCAATCAGCCCACCAACGCGCACAAACGGTCACCATAGCGACTACCATCCACGATGCTACTGTCATATGCACGAGTGCTCACGCCGCACCTCGGACAATCCAGAGCATGAAACCGATGTTCTATGACAATGGGACGTAGGGGCGGTATCTCGATGATTTGACATCGTTGTGGCTGTGTATCTGACCCACTCAGACCCTCCCCACAGGCACAACAATGGCTAGGGTAATGCTCTTCAATCTCAGCACACGCTTCGAGGTCATATAGATTCTGTTGATGACCCTCATGACCGCTTTGAGCACCCCGACGCTTCTTGCTTGGCTCCTTGGGCTTTAGCTTGAATCCTTGTGGCACATCTTGTGAAGGTGGCTGCGATGAATTCTTCGAGTTCCGCTTCACCTGCTCTTCCAGATGCTGTTGCCGCTCCTCTAATGCTGCAATCCGCTCCAGTAATTGCCTAACTAACCGCTTGACGCTCTCCGGGGTGTTCTCCCAGTCAGCATCTGAAATCTCCGCAAGCAAATTGGGCGATTGGCTTTCCATACGCTTGAGGCTATCAGAGTTTCCTGGAATTGCCTACTCCTGACACCTCACCTCTGTACGGATACGTCTAGGGCATCTTCATCTAGATTGCAATGATACGGAATTTTGGGTTTAACAAGGCCACTTTGCCAGATGGGGCATGTTCTAGATGCTCCTTTGCACGGGCTGACAACGAATTAGTGCTATAGATTAAAGGGCATCGCCGTGAAGTATGACAATAACATGGTGTTTTTTAAAGATAGTGTAAATTTCTTGACTGATGGCTTTCGGTGATCTCAGGGATGTCATATGATTTTCTTGTAGAAACATCGCATTACGCCTTCTAGAAGCTTTTACTGGCCTTAAGCTTTATTTTCATAATCTGCGCTCAATGTTGGTATTTTTTTCAGTTAGTTTAGGTAGGTGCTTGTGTGATTCAATTCTTCTCGAAATTCTCTTATGTACTCCAAGGAAAGAATAAATCTCTGCTGTTTCTTCTTTCCCTATTTATACTGACTTCTTTTCTTGAGGTTGTTGGAATTGGGCTAGTTGGTCCTTTTATTGCCCTGGCAACAAATCCTAAGATGATTTATCAGAACCTCTGGTTATCTGCTATTTACACAAAACTCAACCTTACCACTGAATATAATTTCATTTTACTTATAGGACTAGTTATAGTCGTCGTTTTCTTTGTTAAGGCAGCTCTAAGTTTTAGCTCCCAAAAATACGTTTTTGAATTTGGTTTTGGGCAACAGGCAGAACTCTCATCCCGGTTGATGAAGGCTTACCTAGCGGCACCCTATACCTTCCACCTGAATCGAAACAGCGCCACATTAGTTCAAAACATCGTCAGCGAAACAGATCGCTTTACAAACGGGTTAATGATGCCGTTGCTCACTTCCATTTCAAATGGAATCGTGACCTTAGCCCTGATCGCACTGTTGATTAAAACGAATGTGATGGCAGTCGCAATCATTGGAGTCGTTTTTCTGTTTGCCTTTGCAATTGTCTATTTTCTCAAAGATCCGCTCAAGCGATGGGGCAAAGAAGGAACGGATGCCAGGATTGAGATTTTTAGAGCAATTAACCACAGTCTGGGTGGTTTGAAGGAAACCAAAGTGATTGGCTGTGAACCCTATTTTGAAGCGCAGCTCGACGAGCAGGTTAAAAAGTTTGGTCGGAGTACAGCTCTGGCGTTAAGTTTTTCTAACCTGCCCCGTTTTATGATTGAAGCGTTTTTGATCACCTTTTTGATCATTTTTACGTTTCTGTTTATCACCACCAACCAAAATTCTCAGAATTTAAGTTCGGTTCTGGGTATCTTTGCCCTGGCATCCATTCGGTTGTTACCTGCTGTCAGCAACCTCTTGTCATCCATCAATGGGATTCGCTATGCTTCCCATGCTCTCGACCAACTCTACTTTGACTTTAAGGAGTTGGAAGACAAGAAAGAGGAGCAGTTGAGTTTCTCTCAATCAAAACTCCTTCATGCTTCTGGGGAACTTGCTTATTTAACAGGCAATGTCTCGCTAGAAGATGTTGTTTACCGTTACCCAAATGCTGAAAAGAATTCCTTAGACGGCGTTTCCTTGACGATCCGTAAGGGGGAATCAATCGGGCTGATTGGCAAATCTGGAGCTGGTAAAACGACCCTGGTGGATGTCATTCTCGGTTTGCTAGTGCCACAGTCGGGTGACATTACGGTAGACGGTGTTTCCATATACACAAATATACGCTCTTGGCAGAATATGCTCGGATATGTACCTCAGTCTATTTTTCTGATTGATGATACCCTCAGGCGTAATATTGCTTTTGGTGTTCCTGATCATTTAATTGATGAGAATCGTCTTTTAAGGGCGATTGAAGCCGCGCAGTTATCCGAGTTGGTTGAACAATTGTCTCACGGGTTAGAGACCCAGGTGGGCGAACGGGGTGTTTTGTTATCCGGTGGGCAACGTCAGCGAGTAGGGATTGCCCGCGCCCTTTATCATGAGCGAGAAATTTTGGTTTTTGATGAGGCAACTGCCGCCCTCGATAACGAAACGGAAGCTCTTGTGACAGAGGCGATTAAGTCTTTGAGTGGGATTAAGACGATGATTATTATTGCTCACCGACTTTCCACGATCGAGCATTGCGATCGCATCTACATGCTTGAGAAAGGGCAAGTTATTAAAGCCGGAAGTTATCAGGAGGTTGTACAAGGCAGGGTGTAAGTTAAATAATTTCAACAAAATCTATAAGGGTAGTAGTGCACGCTATGGTTAGCAAAAAAGAACTTTATCTAGCCTTACTTCAAAAGATCATTTCTTTGGAATCTTCTATTAGCACTCCTGGAACTTCAAGTTGGTTGAGAAAAGTATGTTTGAAGAGTATGGGAGTGAAATTAGAAGGAGATATATATGTTGGCGAAGGTACAAAGTTTGTTAACCCTGGTATGCTAAAAATTGGTGACAAGGTATGCATTGGTGAACATTCCATCATAGCTTCCCATGCCCCAATCTTTATCGGGAATAATTTTCTATCCTCATCAGGTTTGTATATCAATAGTGGTTCACACCATGTAGAAACACTTGAGCCATTTCATGCATCGATTACGATTGGAAATTATGTTTGGTGCGGAATGAGGGTAACGATTTGCTCTGGTGTTTCTATTGGCAATAATGTAGTAATTGGGGCTGGTTCTGTAGTTACACAGTCCTTGCCTGATAATTGTGTTGCTGTCGGTGTACCAGCAAAGCCCATTAAAAGTATTAATAGAGAAAAATTTGAAGTTTGGTCACTCATCTAAATTTATTGGACGTAAAAAAGAGTTGACTTGTTATCAGTCATTAAATGAAATTCTTTAGGTGGATGGAGACGCATAAAGATGGAAGTCAAAGCCTTACATTTAAGTTCGTTCGATTTGGTTGGCGGTGCGGCGCGTGCTGCCTACCGAATCCATCAGGGTTTGCTGGGAATTGGCATTCCCTCTCAGATGTTGGTGCAATATAAAGTGGGCGGCGATCTCACCACTCAAACAGTGGAAGGGAAAATAGCGACGAGGGTTCGTTCGTTTATTGATTCTACGGCGTTAAACGCCTATCCTCAGCGGCAGCAGCTTTTTTCACCTCAGTGGTTTCCCGATGCGATCGCCGCTAAGGTTGCCCAGATCAATCCCGATATTATTAACTTAAATTGGGTTTGCAATGGGTTCTTACGGGCAGAAACTTTAGCCAAGCTGAATCGTCCTTTGCTCTGGACTTTGCAGGATATGTGGCCCTTTACGGGGGGTTGCCACTATAGCCAGGGGTGCGATCGCTACAAGGTGGAGTGCGGCAATTGTCCCCAATTACAGAGCGATCGAGAAGCCGATCTCTCCCGTACCGTCTGGCAACGCAAAGCAAAAGCCTGGAAAAATTTGAATCTCACAGTGGTTGCTCCCAGTGAGTGGATGGCCCAGTGCGCCCGTGCTTCCTCTTTGTTTCACGATCGGCGGGTTGAGGTGATCCCATTTGGGTTAGATACCAATGCCTTTAAACCGATTGATACCCGAATGGCTAGAGATCTACTCGATCTCCCAACGGACAAACACCTGGTGTTATTTGGTGCCATCAATGCCACAGGAGATACCCGCAAAGGGTTTCATCTGCTGCAAGCGGCGTTAAAAAGTTTGAGTCAAGCGGGTTGGAGCGATCGCATTGAACTGGTCGTTTTTGGTGCTGCCAAACCCGAATCGCCGGTTGATCTGGGCTTCCCCATTCACTATCTAGGGAAGTTACAGGACGATTTATCGTTGCGGATTGCCTATGCCGCCGCTGATGTGATGATTGCCCCTTCGATTGAAGAAGCCTTCGGACAAACTGCTTCCGAGTCCCTTGCCTGTGGTACACCCGTCGTTGTTTTCACCAACACTGGGTTGAAAGATATTGTTGATCATCAACGCAATGGCTTTGTTGCCAACTATTGTGATACTGAAGATCTGGCAAAGGGCATCGCCTGGGTATTGGAAGACCCGGAGCGCCACCACAAGCTGCGCTACGCAGCACGTGAAAAGGCAGAGCAAGAGTACGCCATGGAGGTGCAAGCCCAGCGATATTTATCCCTGTTTCACGACATTCTGAAATACCCCCAAATGGCTCTCTCCCAAACCTGATTTCTACCCTGGGAACCATCATGACTGCTGTTTCATTTACAACACACGTCACGCTGTGAATTCATCTTTTTAACTCGTCATGAAGCGTTCACCTGTCGTCTCACCCCCTATCACACCAGCCACTTCCCGATTAATGCTATTTGATCTGGCGTTGGGAGGACACCATGGTATTTATATTCAGCATTTAATCGACTATGCCCAGGACACGGGGTTTGCTGGAGCGATCGACATCGTTGTTTTACCGCAGTTCCTCCAGCTTCATCAGGATACCGTGACCGCGATTTCCAGGTATCCCCATCTCACTGTGAAATTGCACCCGATTTCAGCCGCCGAAGCGGCTGGACTGGGAACACGGCGATCGGGAGTAAGTCGAGTACTGCGTAACTTTCGCGAATGGCAGATTTTTCGCCAATATGCGAAGGCGCTGCATTCCACCCATGCCCTGGTCATGTACCTGGACACCTGCGAGATTCCCCTAGCAGTGGGGATGCCGTCCCCCTGCCCCTTTTCTGGGATCTATTTTAGACCCACCTTTCACTATCAAACCTTTGCCCAACAACGACTTTCCCGGAAGGAGAAACTCCAGCGATGGCGGGAACGAGTGACCTGGGGACGCATTTTCAACCATCCGCAACTTCAGACGGTATTTTGTCTTGATCCCTTTGCCGTTAAAGCGATCGATCCGGCTCAACACAGGGCAACCCTCGTCCATCTTGCCGATCCCGTTCAACCTCACCCCTGTATACCATTGGATCCAGCAACTTTACGGATTCGGTTAGGAATTGAACCCGATCGCCGAGTGTTTTTGCTATTTGGCGCGTTGGATGGGCGCAAGGGGATTTATCAACTGCTGGATGCGATCGACTTACTTCCCGCCGAACATTGTCAGCATCTTTGCCTGTTACTGGTGGGTAAAACCAACTCCAGGGAACAGGTCAACATTCAAGCCAAAATTGCAGCGTTGCGCCAAACACATCCGATTCAACTGGTGGAATGCTACGATTTTGTCCCCGAAAGTGAAGTTCCGGTCTATTTTCAACTGGCAGATGTGGTGTTAGCGCCTTATCAGCGTCATGTTGGCATGAGTGGAATTCTGCTGTTGGCAGCGGCGGCGGGCAAACCCGTCCTGAGTTCCGATTATGGTTTGATGGGGGAACTGGTGCGACGATATCAGTTAGGTTTAGCGGTAGACTCAACGGTTCCCAGGGAACTGACTCAAGCTTTATCCCGTTGTTTAGTGGACACGCCAGAAATGCTGGGCGATCGCGCTCAAATGCGAGTGTTTGCCGAGCAAAATTCGGTTCAGCGTTATGCCCGCACCATTTTTCAGCATCTCTGTCCTGCAGCGGGTTGTGTTTCACCTATAGCCATTGGGGAGGAATAAGATGGCACAGCAAATCCTGCAAATCATCCCTACACCACCGGATAGTTCTGACGGTATTGGTGATTATGCTTTGCTACTGGCAGCCCAACTCCGACAGGATGCCCAACTCGACACGCAATTCCTCGTCTTTCGTAATGATATCGAAGTAAAGTCAGCTATCGATGGGTTTTCCATCGCTCATTTGCCAGAACACAAGCCACAAGCACTGTGTTCACTAATTCCAGAGAGTATTCGAGCGGTCATCGTTCATTTCAGTGGTTATCCCTATTTCAATACGAGTCTAAGGGGAATGGTTGGCATTGGCATACCATTCTGGTTGGTAAATACTTTGTGTGCCATCAAACAATCACACCGCATAAAGCTGATCGTGATGTTCCATGAACTGCCCAAACTGTACTGGAAACAATTTTATTGCTTTGATTATCTCAACCCCATTCATTGTATGGTTGCCCGTCCTCTGGCTCAAACCGCCGATACCGTTTTAACCACCAGTACCAAATATCAAAGCATTCTCAGCAACTGGGTCAACGCACCAGTCCATCGCTTGCCAATTTTTTCCAATATGGGAGAACCCGCGATCGTCCCCCCACTCATTAAACGCAAACGCCGCCTGGTGATTTTTGGCGGATCGGCACGCCAGCGCGTGTACCAAAACTCCCTTAAAGACCTGATTAAAAGCTGCCAGACTCTCGGTATTGAGGAGATTTACGATATTGGTCCACCGCTTCAGTTACAAGCCAATTATCACTTAGAGGGCATTCCCTTGATTGAGCTGGGGTTTCAGTCTCAGGAGAGCATTAGCCAGGTTCTGCTAACATCCATGGTGGGTTGCCTGGACTACACGCCCTTCCCAGGTGATCTGAGTAAATCTGGAGTGTTTGCCGCCTACTGTGCCCACGGAATGCTGCCGCTTAGCACCCGGTACAATCCCTCTGAGTCTGATGGCTTACATCTCCAGCAACAGTACTTGACGCTGGATCAAGACATGACTCAGGTTCAGCCAACCGAGTTGCAAGCTGTTGCCAGTGCCGCTCACCAGTGGTATCAAGACCATAGTTTAAGGGCGATCGCCCAGGTATTTGCTCAGCATCTTTTAGATCAAAAGGAGGATTCACTTGTTTAGAAAAAACTCTCCCGGTATTTTTGGATTAGCCACTACATAAACCTATGCACACAGCGAATCTAAGCGATAGAAATAATTTTGTCTGTAATCCAGCAAAGACCATTGCGATCGTTTGTGCAGTAGACGACAAATATTCTATGCCACTGGCAACTGTCGCTTGCTCCGCGCTGGAGAACCTCCACTGTGATTACAAAATGACACTATTTGTCATTGATGCTGGCATCACTGAAAAAAACAAAAACAAGATTCGGCAATCTCTGAACCTGAATCGTTGTCAGGTTGAGTTTATTCCAAAACCAGAGGCTTATTTAACAGAAGTTCAGGATGTTCTTGCTCATATCAGTTCGGCAACGCCAAAGGAGCAGCAACATATTGCCATCTCACTTGCTCCTTATTACCGCTTGTTTCTCGCTAAACTACTCCCGTCCGAAATGGATCGAGTCATCTATTTAGACTGTGATTTAATTGTCAAAGATGACTTAAAACAGCTATGGGAAGCTGATTTCAACAACAACTATGTCCTGGCTGTGCAAGATTTATGGGCTCCTCATATCTCCTCTATGCCAGGTGTACCTTATCAAAAGTTAGGCTTATCAGCTAACTCAAAATATTTTAATTCTGGGGTGCTGGTGATCAACCTGCAAAAATGGAGAGCAGATGATATTACCGCTCAAACAATTTCATACTTAAAGATTTATCAGCAGGACATCCGCGCCCATGATCAAGATGTTTTAAATGGCTTATTTGCGGATCGGTGGAGTGAACTTGACCCAAAATGGAATTTGACTCCCGCAATTATTGATTTGTTCTCATCCTGGCAAGAAAGCCCTTTTTCGGAGGAAGTCTATCAACGATTAATTGATTCCCCTTCTATTGTTCACTTTGCCACAAATCGTAAACCCTGGAATTCTCGACATACTCTGTTTAAGGATGCCTTTTTTGAGTATGTCGATCGAACTGCCTGGTCTGGTTGGCGGCTTACTCCTTAGCAGCGCTTGAGGATCGGTATGACCCGTGAGTATAAGAAGTTTCTGAGTCGCTTGAAGTAAAGAAGAAGATGTTTTCTAAGAGGTAACCCTATGTCTGAGTCGATCGCATTTATTATGTGTACCGAAGGAGGCGGACAACTGGCAAAAGAGTCCCTTCTGATGGCAGAGAGCTTTCGTAAGTTTACAGGCAGCTTCAAGGAGGCTCCAATTTATAGTTTTCAGGTGCGGGAAAAGCATGATGTCTCACCGGAAACGATCGCGAAGTTGGCGAGTTTTGGTGTTAAACATCAAAAGGTCATACTGAATACCAAATATCCCGACTATCCCCTCGCCAATAAGCCGTTGCTCTGCGCCTATGCGGAACAAGCAATCGAGGCAGATATTATCGTCTTTCTCGATAGCGACCTGGTCTTCTTCGCCGAACCCAAGGAATTTCACTTGCCTCCCGAATATGGTATTGGCATTCGTCCCGAACATCACAAAATGATTGGATCAGAAGGGTCATCCGATCCCAATGAGGATTATTGGATGCGCCTTTACGGGATTGCTGGGGTGAAAGATCCTGATCGCTTTGTCACCACAACAGTCGATCAGAAAAAAATCCGCGCCTTCTGGAATTCGGGTGTGGTTGCGGTGAGAAGAAAGTTGGGTATTTTTACTGCCTGGAAACACACGATCGAGCAGTTATTAGAAGAAGGCACCTCAATTACAAAAGAGAACTGGTACTATGAGCAGTCGGCTCTTTCTGCCACAATCTGTGCCATGACCGACAACGTTTTTCATTTCTCTCCAGGCTATAACTACCCGGTGCATTCCCACAACGCCATGCCAGTGAGCGAGCGCGTTGCCAGCTTTGAAGATGTCATTTGTATTCATGATCACCTGTTCCGTCCCCGCAAAGAACAGTATCGGGAACGAACTTGGGTGAAGACGCTCAAACGGATGAAGGAATTCGATCGCTCAACCTCGAAATACCAGTGGCTTTATGATTACCTGCAAATCCATAACCCCAAACCCAACCTAGCTCAGCAAACCTTAGAAACCGTCCTGTTTTTACCAGGGGTTCAATGGCTGTTGCCCTATCAAAAATAGTTCGAGGAAGCGCCGTATTGTTTATCGATAGGAGTTGTTAAAACGTGTCACAAAATTCCTCCGAACGAGTCGCCTGGTTGCTCCCTGCAATGGGAACTGGCGGAATTTCCTTTCAACATCTCCTGAGCGAGTTCAGCCAGGTTTTTCCCCACACCACCACTTTCACGGGGCAGTGGCCCGGTTATGCGCCTGGGCTAGAAGATACCTTTACGGTACAGGAGGTGGGGGCAACCCGCTATATTGAACTGGGGACAATGGCAAATGGTTATGCGGTCGGGTTTTCCTACGCCTCACCCCAAATTATTCGTTGCCTGCTACAGTTCAAACCCCAGGTTATTTTTGCCAATGCTTTTACCGCCTGGACTGCGATCGCCCTGCTGTTGAAACCCATCGGGCGGTGGAAGGTAATCATCACCTATGAAGGGGGATCTTCCACCTATGAAAGTCCCAGTGCTTCCATTCGCTACCGGGTACGACGGGTAATGGCAAAATTAGCCGATGCCTTTGTAGTCAATGGGCGTACTGGCAAAGCCTACCTACTGGATGTGTTGCAGGTTCAACCGGAGCGGGTGTTTGCCCGACCATTCCTCGTTCCCAGTCTGAAGGTATTGACCCACTACGACGAAACCGAGGCTCCCCAATTAGCCAACGATCTCAAGCGACCTATTTTTTTATACGTCGGGCAGATCATTCCTCGCAAAGGGTTAAAAAATCTGCTGGCAGCCTGTATGCTGTTAAAGCAAAAAGGTTACGACAATTACACCTTAATGGTGGTAGGCGATGGGGAACAACGGTCTGAATTAGAAACGTTTGTCTGCGAATCGGGTCTGGAACAACAGATTCATTGGGTCGGCAAAGTGTCCTATCGCTTTCTCGGGGCTTACTTTCAATTTGCCGATGTGTTTGTCTTTCCAACCTACGACGATATCTGGGGCATGGTGTTAACGGAAGCAATGGCGTTTGGCAAACCAGTTATTTGCTCAACCGGGGCGGGAGCGGCGGAGATGGTGCAGGAAGCCGAAAATGGTTTTTTGTATGCCCCAGAAGAGATTGAGGCACTGGCTGAGAAAATGCGGCAGTTCCTCAACACTCCAGAATTGATTGCTCAAATGGGTGAGCGATCGCACCATATTATGCAACAACATTCGCCCACAGAAGCAACCCAGGCTTTTATTGAGGCAACCAAACGAGTGCAACGAGAGAAGAGTTGGTAGATAAAGATAGAGTATCAATGGCGATAATAGATGGATGCCAAAAACAACTAGTTAAGAATTCATGGAGCCACAGATGAACGCTATTATGACAGCAGCCACGGGATATACTGAGAAAGATTTAACAGTTTTTCTTCGGTCAGTAGAGCAACATTGCAAAAATGTCGCGGTGTTTCTCATCGTATTTCAGGAGGATTATCAGGAAATTGAAAAGCTGAGGCAAAAATATCCATTTATAAAGCCTGTATACGTTCCCAGAAGAAGTGTTAAGCGATTCAGAAGAGTTTATGTATGGATTGCTCATCTCCTCAAAAGAATGGATTACTCGCAGCTTCCTCCTCTATTGCAAAATCTTGGAAGCTATCCACTTCACATAGTAGTCGAACGATTTCTCAAAATGTCTGAGCTCTTACGGGATTCCGATAATGATTTTGAGAATGTCCTCTTGACAGATTGCCGAGATGTCGTTCTACAGAAAGACCCATTTGAACTAGTCAATGACAAGTTAGTTTCTGGACTGGAAATCGAAAAGATTGGAAATAACTCATTAAATAGTTACTGGGTTAGTAGTATTTATGGCGAAAAATTCTTTAATGATGTCAAGGACAGAAAGATTATCTGCGTAGGGGTAATATTAGGTCCTGCACGGGAGGTTCAAAAGTATTTAGATCTCTTCTGTAGTGAAGTATGGAAACATTTACCAGAGGTGATCAAGGTTGAATTTGGACCCGACACTGCTGTACACGATTACATTATCTACACAGACTTAATGGAAAGCCATCTTGTTGATAATCACAGTGGTTTTATCGCAACTATCGGGTTAGAAGGATCCGATCAAATTTCTAAAGATAGAGTTAATCGATCAATTCAGGTAGAAGGAGTAACTCCAGCTATTATCCATCAGTACGATCGTCATTCTGATCTACTTGAATTCTTCAAAGAGAAATATTGTTAAACTCTTCGGAATCGTCGATTCCACCTATACCGTGCTAGATAAGGGTGTCAACGTAAAAGGTCAGATTCTTCGGCACAAGGCTAACTTGAATACGAATGGGAGAGTCAGTATGCGAGTGGTCATTGTGCGACGAGAACGGGGTGTAGCATTCAGCATGGATGTTTGTGCAGATAACCTGGTCGCCAATTTAAAAGCGTTACGCCCAAATTGGGACATTGTTGAAGTTGCCCCGGAACCCTGGGGAAAGGAGAGAAACCTGTGGAGTGCTGGTAGTGGTTTCCGCAAATATTACGAACGACTGTGGCGGCATCCCCGCGCTGTTAGCCGTCTGGAAGGAGACATTTTCCACATCCTTGACCATAGCAATGCCCATGTTGCTTATTGGCTGAAGCAAAAGCAGGGGGCTATTGTCGTGACCTGTCACGATCTGGTGCAGTTTGTTTACCCCGACATTTTGAAAGATCAGGCGCGTTTTCCCGCTTTCAGCATGGCATCCTGGAAGTACTCGGTGGGCGGCATGAAATGTGCCGATCGCGTCATTGCGGTGTCTTCCAACACAGCTAAGGATGTCGCCCAAATGTTGCGGTTTCCCTCGGAACAAATTGTGGTTGTGCCCAATGGGGTTGAACCCTACTTTCGTCCCTTACCCGCAACTGAGATCAGGGAAATCCGGCAACGGTATGAACCCACTCCGGGAACGTTTTGCTTATTAAACGTTGGGTCTACCCATCAACGCAAAAATATTCTCACCATCCTACAAGCACTCGCTATTCTGCGCGATCGCGGAACTCCGGTACAGCTTTGGCGGGTTGGGGATGAATTTACTGCCGACCAAACCGCCTTTGTCCAAGCCCACCAACTGGAACCCCTGATCACCTTCATCGGTAAGCCAGATAAAGCCACATTGGTGCAGCTTTATAATGCGGCGGATGGGCTGATCGCGCCCTCCCTCTATGAAGGCTTTGGACTGACGATTCTGGAAGCGATGGCCTGTGGAACTCCGGTGATTTCTGCTCATGTTTCTTCCCTACCCGAAGTCGCTGGAGATGCCGCCATCCTGACTGACCCGCTGGATGTAGAGGCGATCGTCGCAGCCATCTGCCGATTGCAAACCGATTTAGACTATCAAGCGACGTTAAGCCAAAAAGGATTGGAGCGAGTTAAACAGTTTAGCTGGGAAGAATCTGCCAGACGCACCGCCCAGGTCTATGAAAAACTAGTGAAGCAAGCGGGTTAATCCAACTTTCTCGGCTTGCAGCGATATAATTAGATCGTCGTTTCCGGTAAGTCATTGTTAGCGAATGATTATCCAGGAAGAAAGCTTATCGCATCAGGAAAACCAGGTATGACACCGACTGTATCCGTAATCATTCCCGCTTATAATGCCATGGCATTTCTGCCCGAAACTCTTGATAGCGTTCTTGATCAGACCTTCAAGGATTTTGAGGTGATTATCGTTAATGATGGTAGTAGAGACAATATTGTGGAGTGGGCGACAACGATAACCGATTCTCGCGTCAGATTAATTTCTCAAGCGAATCAAGGTGTCTCCCAGGCTCGGAACACAGGAATTTTGAATAGCAAAGGTCAATATCTTGCCTTTTTAGATGCCGATGATATTTGGGAGCCAAGCAAGCTAGAAAAGCAAGTAAGCGCCTTTGAAGCAAATTCAGAATTGGGACTTGTGGATACTTTGGTATTTATTGTGGATCAGAGGAATAACATCCTCTATAAGGCTGGCTCTTCATATGAAGAAGGTAACGTCCTGAGGCGAGCGATCGAAGAGAACCTTGTGATGTGCGGCAGTTCCCCCATGATTCGCTGCCAATGTATTGAAAAAGTTGGTTTGTTTGATACAGACCTGCATGGACCAGAGGACTGGCACATGTGGGCACGAATCGCTATCCATTACCCATTTAAGGTAATAGCAGAACCACTGGTTCGATATAGACATCATCCCAGTAGTCTCTCTAGGAACTGGAACCGCATGTCAATTGAAATAAACAAAGCTATCGAGAAAGTTTTTACTATAGTTCCATCAGATTTGCTTTGGGTAAAAAAGCGAACTCAGGCACGCGCTAACTTGTATTGTGCCCAATTAGCAAGATTGGGTGGTGAGTATATGCAATCGCTTTACTACTGCATGCGTGCTTTTTCTTATAGTCCTCAGGTCTGTTTTACTGAAGATTATCTTCGTCTGGTCATGAAAAACTTACTGCGGACTTCTTAAGTTTTCATACCTGACTAACCAGTAGTGATGAGTGATTAAACAATGAAAGTGTTGCTCTCTGCTTATTCCTGCGAACCCGGTAAAGGCTCCGAGCGGGGAGTTGGTTGGAATGTTGCGAGTGAGGTGGCCAAACACCACGAGGTTTGGGTCTTGACTCGACCGGATGAGAGCCGGGAGGCGATCGAAGCCGAACTGGCTCGCCAGCCGGTTCCGAATCTCCATTTTGTCTACTTCACCCTGCCCTTCTGGCAAGATAGCCTCAGCCTGGGGCAGGCTGGAGCCATGCAGCTTCACTATTACCTGTGGCAGATCCAGGCTTATTTTGTGGGCAAACGTCTGCACCAGGACATCGGATTTGATGTGATTCACCACGTGACCTTTGTCCGCTACTCCTGTCCCAGTTTTTTGTCTTTCTTGCCCGTTCCCTTTATTTGGGGTCCGGTCGGTGGCGCAGAATCCACGCCTTTGCCGTTTTGGGCAGACTTTACCTGGAAAAACAGACTGTATGAGGTGGCTCGTTGGGCATGGCGATCGCTGGGCGAAGCCGATCCCTTCACGCGACTGACGGCAAAACGGAGTACCGTTGCCTACGCCGTGACGGCAGACACCGCCCAGCGACTCAAAGCTTTAGGCGCAGAGCAGATTAAGATTTGTCCGGCGATCGGGCTATTAGATTCAGAAATTGAGCAACTGGAGCACTGCCCTCCAATTCACAATGCCCCCTTCCGGTTCCTTAGTATTGGGCGGTTGCTGCACTGGAAAGGCTTTCACCTAGGCATTCAGGCATTTGCCCAAGCCAACCTGCCAGAGGCAGAATACTGGGTTATTGGCAGTGGTCCCGAACTGGAACGCCTGCAAACTCTGGTAGAGGATTTGGGCATTGTTGATCAAGTAAAATTTTTGGGAGAGTTACCCCGTGAACAGGTATTAGAGGTGTTGGGTCAATGCTCAGTTCTGGTACATCCCAGTTTGCACGATTCGGGGGCGGGCGTTTGCTTAGAAGCGATGGCAGCCGGTAGACCTATTTTGTGTCTGGATCTGGGTGGGCCAGCGGCTCAAGTTACAGCTGCCACAGGTCTAAGAGTCCCGGCACAAAACCCTCAGCAAGCCCTTACAGACCTGGCTGAGGCAATGATTCAATTTGCCAACAATCTTCCATTGTGCAGGCAAATGGGGCAAGCGGGACAACAGCGGGTGCGCGAATGTTACAGTTGGACGGCGAAGGGACAGCAGTTTGCTAACACCTATGAAAAGGTCGGAGTTTTGCAGACGCTGAACCACTCACCTGAACTGCTATCCAGTCAACCCAACCAAACGGATGTTTAATCCATGACGATGGTTTCCCTCTCCAGCCCTGCTTACCATTTCTTCCATGCACATCCTGATTGCAGTTTTACACCGACCGACCAAACCAACGGGCGTTTGTAGACACGCTGCCAACCTGGCCCGTTGTTTGGCAGGTTTGCCTGAAGTCACCAAAGTCACCTTAGTGACGGGAAGCTGGCAACGTCATTATTTTGAAACTGCTTTTGGTTTGTCTTCCCCCAAAATTCAGATCATTGATGTTTCGATTCAGAATCGCTCCAGTACTCGCAATCTCTGGTTCTTGTTTGGACTACCGCAGTTAGTCAACCAACTGCGACCGGATATTGTCCATCTGGCGTTTCCCTTACCTTTCTGGCGATCTCGCTTTACCTGCTCCGTAGTTGCCACCATTCACGACCTCTATCCTTACGAGTGTCCCGAAAACTTTGGGCGCGTTCAAGCCGTTTTTAATCGGTTGTTTCTACGTCAATGTATTACCCAGAGTGATGGGCTAACCTGTGTTTCCCAGCAGACATTGAAGCAGCTTCAATTTTTCTTTCCAGAAGTTGGTACCGATCGGGCGGTAAATGTCACTTACAACTCAGTAGACTTTAGCCATCTTGTCCCCCAATGTCCGGAGTTGTTTCAGGACCGGGACAACATCCCCTTTCTACTGACCGTAGCTCAGCATCGGCAGAACAAAAATCTTGATCTTCTGATCCAATCCTTTACCCATTTGATCGCACAGCAGCAGCTAAAGCCAACCACCGAGTTAATTCTGGTGGGTAGCCCTGGACCAGAAACTGAAAATTTACACCAACAAATTGCTAAATTGCAGCCACCCTCCCGAATTCATCTCCTCGCAGCCGTGAGTGATCAGGAGTTATGCTGGTTGTATCAGCATTGTCTGCTCTATGTGGTTGCTTCCTCTACCGAGGGGTTTTGCCTGCCGTTAGCAGAAGCCCGATCTCTGGGTTGTCGGGTAGTATGTTCCGATATCCCGATTTTGCGGGAGATTGGTGGGGATGGTTGTATTTACTTCCGGCTAGAAGGAGATGCGGTTAAAAATTTAGAACAGGCCATCCTGGAAACCCGACAAATACCTGCCCAAAACCCGGTCGCTCCCGATCTCCGCTTTTCGATGGCAACCACTGCTCAGCAGTATCTCCAGTTTTATGCTCAAGTGATGGAGCGATCGCCGACCTGATTCTCTCACCCGCGCAACACCCATGCATGATTCCACCATTGCCCCGATTGGGCAGCAAGCCCAGGAGCAACAAAAGCCTAAACAGGGGTTTTATCGAGGCACCACGCTGGCGATCGTGGCCTTTTCCACTGCGTTTTACTCTCGCATTTTCTGTTCCATTACCCGCGCCCCCTCTGCCCTGAACCATCTCCACTTTTTGGCGGTGCCGTTTACCATGGTGGTGATTTTGGCGACGGCGAAACCGAAAGATCGGCAACAAATCGCGATCGTTCAAATGCTACTGGTTGGGCTGATGGTTCTGTTTACGGTCATGATTGCCAGCGCCCTATTGAACGATGCGGGGTTAGTCAATGCCGTTTTTAGCTTTCTGATCCTGGGTGGTCCATTTATGCTGCTGGCCTCGACCATCTGTTTGCCTATGACACTGGAGAGTTTTGGGCGATTTCGCGATTGGATTATCAAGTCTTCCTTTGCCAACATGATTTTGGCGTTTATCCAATGGTTCCTGCTCAAGTTTGGCCGGATCACTGCGGGTGGGTTGGATGCCACCGACGGCATGGCAGGTGTCTTTTTTGTCTCCGGTGCTGGGAATTATGTATCGACCACAGTCTCCATTTACTTTGGTGTCTATTACCTGATGTTCGCGAAAGCGGCTCCCCTTTGGCTCAGAGGTCTGACCCTATTCGGTGCCCTGTTTCAACTGCAATTGTCCGATTCAAAGCAGGTTTTATTTGCGTTATTTGGTGGTGTGGGATTGTTGATTTTGTTCACCATGAAAGATGTGGGTAAAGCACTTACCTATGCGATCGGTCTTGTTCTTGTGGTTGTTATATTTTCATGGTGCATTCAAAATGTAGAAGCCTTTGAAGGATTTAAGAATTATGTCAATAAAGGTGGCGTTTGGGGGCCAGAAGGAGAAGCAGCACGGATTAAGCCGATCGCCTTTAAAGTCATTTCTAGCTATTTTGAGTCCCCCTTAAATTGGCTATTTGGTTTGGGGCCTGGTCACACAGTTGGACGATTGGGGGGATGGTTACTCAAGGAAAACTGGGCAATCTTAGGTCCGCTGGGGGCAACCCGCAATCCTGCCAGTGAAGCCGTCCTTCAGGAGTACTACAACAGTTGGCTGGCAATGGAATCAACCATGTTCTGCCCCATGTTCGGCTGGGCAGGTATTTGGGGCGATATTGGTTTTGTTGGACTCGGTGCTTATCTATTTCTTGCCTGGGTCGTCTGGCATTACATCTGCACTGATAATTTCGCCAAATTTCTCATGCTCAGTACCGCCATGTTTGGGTTTATTTTCACCCAAATGGAGGAACCTGGCTATATGCTGTATACCGCTTCGTTAATCGGTTTACGCTGGCATGAGCAGAGGGCAGAAAAGATGCAGAGAGCAGCTAAAAGTCAGGCAATTTTACTGCCAGAAGGAAGTTGATCTGTTTAGCTGAAATGACCAGCTATTCGGCTTTCCAGACAACCATCTGTGGTCGGGGCATACTCTCAGCGCCGCCCTTGAAGACGACGTGGGCGGCGTATTTCTTAGGCTCTCCACCGAGTACGCCTCCACGCGCAGACACCGGATGACCCTCGGTGTGGTTGCAACAGATTTCGGCAACGCCTTTTTTGCAACTATCGCAATTGTATCGCTGTAGTCAGCGTCACCAGGATAGTCAAACTTGAATTGCCCTGACGGTTGAATTTGCCCCGTGTGCCGTCCTAACCAATGGGGCTATAGCTATATCACCCATACAAAATCCGACCGAGTTGATATCAACCCGATCGGATTTATTGAAGAATGGAGCCACAGAGTTTAATGATTGGCTATCCCCATGGTTCTCCCCAATCTCTCAGCAGTTTCAGCAGTGGCTATGCTGGATTCCAACGCACGATAGTGCCCGTGGGCAGATCCACCCCATACAAGCGCCCATCCGGCCCCATTTCCATATCCACAATGTAGGGAATACCCGAATCAAACACTTGAATGCTACTTACAGCGCGACTATCGTTGAGAGTCGCCGCATACATTGTGCCATTGATAAGATCACCAAACATCAACGTGTTGTTGTTGAAGAAGTCACCAACCACAATCGCGTTATCATTGTCTGGTGCGCCATGACTGCGCGGCAGAATGGGCAAGACAGCAGGTGCATCACCCGAGTTGTTGCGATCGCCGTTGTTGTAGAAGCTAATCGCTTGCGGCAAATCGCGGTAGCCCCCCGTCCGGTTGGGACCTTCAAAGTAAGGCCACCCAAAGTTGGTTCCTGGCACTCCTGTATTAATCTCTTCCCAACTATTCCAGCCAACCTCGCCAATGACGGGGAACGTCGTTACCGGGTCAAAGGTAAAGCGGAAGGGATTGCGTAACCCGTAGTAGAAGACCTTAGATTGGTTACTGTTGGGATCACTGGCTTCAAAGAAAGGATTACCAGGTACACCCTGACCTGTGATCGGATCGATCCGCAACATTTTACCGGATAGGTTGTCGATGTCCTGTACCCGTATGCCTCGCGGATCCATAAAGTTGTAGGAGATCCCATCACCATTACTGAAGTACAGGTAACCATCGGAGCCAAAGTGCAACGCTCCAATGGTATGAGAAGTGCTGTCCCCCGCCAGGTAATCGCGAATATTCTGGTTTTGAATGCCAGGACGATCCGGGTCGTTGTCTTGAGTGCCAACGTCAATTTGATCGGCGGGTGCAACAATGGTCGTTCCGTTCACAATACCAGAGGGTGGAATGGAGCGATCGCCCGTACTGTCCGTATCGGGGCGACTGGTATACGCCCAAGTACTATTGGTACCGGCTAACACAACCATACTGGCTGGATCTGCGACCATTGTCGCTGGGTTGACCGTCACCCGCACCAGACGCGCGGGACGGTTACCACCTCCATCCAGTCCACCTAACCCTTCCAGTCCGGCGGCTTCAGGTGGATCGTAGGTGTATAGTAAGTAGACATAGGGAGTACTGGGGAAGTTGGGGTGAACGGCAAGACCTAACATCCCTCGATCGCTGATATCGTTCACCTGGGTGGACAGATTAATCAACGCAGTCGGTAGTAAGGTGCCATTATCGACAACCCGAACGATGCCATTCTTTTGGGCGATCATCATATAGCGTCCATCCGGCGTCCAGTCGAGCGTGGTGGGTTGCGTTAAGCCCGATACGACCGTACTCCGGGTCAAGTTGCCCACAGAACCATCGTTATCCAGGATGGTGATGGTTGAGGTTGCCTGGCTACCCAAAGCGGCACCTGTTGGGCTGCTGAGGGAGATGGAGAAGGTTTCGTTGAGTTCAGCAATTGTGTCATTCAGAATGGGAATCGAAATTGTGCGAGTCACCTGATTGGCAGCAAAAGTAAGAGTGCCAGCAGTTGCCGTGTAATCGGAGCCGGCGATCGCTGTCCCGTTACTGGTACTAAAGTTGACGGATGCCGTACCAGAGATATTGCCGCGCCGCTCCACTGTAACCGTAACGGTAGGGACTCCCTCGGATAGGCTAATCGCTGCCTCACTGACGGCGATCGTATTGGGTCCATCATCATCCACAATCTTGATGAGTACCGTCCTGGGTGCGCCCAAGGATCCAGCAGTGGAGTTTTGCAGTCCCACAGCAAAACTCTCATCACCTTCTACCAGGGGGTCATTGACAATCGGAATCGTAAAAGTCTTTTCGGTTTCCCCCACTTCAAAGACAATCAGTCCCGTATTTGCTCGACCATTTAAGGTGGGCTGAGTGAAATCTAATCCCGCCTGTGCCGAGCTAGCCGCACCAATTTCATTAGTTGTATACTCAACCGTTGCCCGCTCCTGAGTATTGCCTGTCCGAATTGCCGTAACGGTTGCTACACCAGCCCCTTCGCTCACAATTACAGTTGCGCTATCCCGTAAAGCAATGGTACTGCTGGTATTTGGGAGGAAATCAATGTAATTAAAGTTAAAGCCGCCTGTAGTGGTATCAACCCGTAGGGTATAGGTGCCCGCCGCTAACGAAAGTCCCCTCGTCACCGCATCTGTCCAGGTTTGCCACCCACCTGTGCCGACAAAGCTCAGCGTCGTCAGTGCAGTGCCATTTAACGAAACCTGAAGGTTAAATGGTCCATCCAGAGCCGAGGCGACCCGTGCGGCCAAATCATAGGTTCCCGCAATCGGCAATGTTAGACTATAAGTCAGCCATTCTCCAGGTTCAACGTAACTTAAGTTGAACCCACCACCCACATCCAGGGTGCCGCCTTCAATATCCACCCCATCTCCAGGGCGGTAGGACGCTCCCCCCAGGTTGGCAGGGGTCGTGTCAGAATAGGCCACCCCCTGTCCACCGGCACGGTAGTCCTCCGCTTGAATCCGAATCGGTGCCGGTGCCACCGGGGGCGGGGACGCACTCGCATCCACC
>Ga0209490_10000997_pt1 | contig 27538 bp, 22 predicted proteins | sample MAT06_FD_187209 | JGI IMG/M metagenome (GOLD analysis project Ga0209490, IMG submission 187209) | Freshwater microbial communities from Lake Fryxell liftoff mats and glacier meltwater in Antarctica - MAT-06 (SPAdes) (version 2) | ecosystem: Environmental > Aquatic > Freshwater > Ice > Liftoff... | reverse complement strand
AACGCGCGATGCGTGGCGGCATCGTTAGGACCCCCGCCGACATGCAGCCCGACGTTCTTCAATTCCAGCTTTGGCAGCGAGCGCGCCCCGAGCGGATTGGCGACCGAAATCGGGTCTGCGGCTGCGCGCACTGACGGTGATTCGGGCGCCTTTGGGTGGGGTTCGGGCGTCCGTGGGGGCGCATCAGGCGCTGCCATAGGCGTTTCAGACGCGGGCTGGGGCGGCAGCTCGGGGACGACCTCAGGCGGAGCCTTCAACGAGGAGCCCGCCCGCGGCGGCATTGGCACGCGCCCAGCACTCCTTGGCTCGGGACTGTGAGCGCAGCCCGTCGCTGCCGCCAGCAGCCAGAGGCTGAGCACGGCGGTCGAGAAACAGGGGTGCATGAACCGCTCTTCTATCATGACTGCTTCGGAACGGTAGCGGCGTCGCGCCACACGAACTTGATATTGGAGTGGCAGCCGGGAAAGATCGTGACTCGTGCGCACTAGCCTGCCTCATCGGGCGCTCCTCGCTGGTTTCATCCTGACCCACGTGGCGTGTGGCTGTCAGACTCGATCTGAACCAGTGCCAGCCCAAGCCCAGAAGGCGCCGCAGGCGGTGATCGTGCCCGCAAGGGAGAGCCAACCACTGGTTCCAAAGGCGTCGCCGGTTCCAACGCAGACGCCGGTTGCGCCCGAGCCCGTGGAGGAACCCCCTCCGGCATCCGATCTTCCCAGCCAACATATCCGACGCTTTGACGTGGGTCCCGGCGGGCCGGCAACTGCGTCCAAGGATGGGGTCGTGATGATCACTCGCGACGACCAGGTGTTGCTCGCCAGGCTTTCCGCAGCTGGCGTTGAGCCTGTTTCGGCGAACCCAGAACGCTCGGTTTCATTGGGGCGTGGGCCGGCTGTTTTGGATAATTTTGCGTACTTTATCTCAGGTGGCCGTCTATTGCGCCGGCACATCACCGTCGCCGCGGCGCCGCAGATTCTAGCCACCGATGCTCGTGATGGCACTCGCGTGCGGGTAGCGCGCGTGCGCGGAAAGCTGGCGGCAGCTTACATTGCCAAGCTGCCGCCGGATCGTTTGGTCGCTCGGCTGTGGATCGAGCCGAATGCTAATCTGTTGCTTTCTCCCGAAGGGACTTCGGCTAACTCCGTGAGCCTAGCTGAGTACGGAGGTAACTTGTGGGCGGTGTCGCTTGAAGCGCGCACCGGCATGAGTTCCTTGCACGCCCGGCTCTTGTCGGCGCCTGAAAAAGGCGGCTTGAGCGAGGATGTGGTGCTCTGGGTCGGTGGGACGGCGCAGCCCATGACCGAAGTGCACCTCGGCCCAAGCCCTACGGGTCTGTTCGCCTTTTTGCCCATCGAACGTGATATTTCAAGCTTCGGGGTAGTACGCCTGGCGCTTGGGAATGCGCCCCAAACGGCTTTGGCTGCGGCCTGGACGCTGTACCCGAACGGGTTGGATCCGGCACCGTTCGATGTGGCGAAGGTTTGCGGGGGGACCTTCCTGCTTTCTGTGACGCCGGTAGATGCTCAGCCCGGAGCGCCTCAACAGCTCCAGGTGCGGGCGTTTGATGGGCAGAAGATTGGAGCCGCCCTTACGTTAGCAAACGGTCGAGTTTTCACCGATATTTCATTCGCCGAAAGCAACACTCGTGTGCTCTTCGCCTATGTCGCAGACCGTGAGACCTGGGCACTTCTGACCGATTGCGCTGTTCTTCGAAAACTCCTGGCGCGCTAGGATTGCCAAGCTTGCCACGAGTGAGTACCAATTGAGCTCTCCTTTAGGAAACAATCGTGGCTATCAAGAAGAAAACTACTAAGAAGCTTCCCAAGAAACCTAAGAAGAAATCCCGCCTCACCGCCAAGACGGCTGATCGCCACGCCCTCTATCAGATGTCCGTTCAGGACCCGAAGGAGGAGGTGCTGGTGTTGCAACGCATGTTCAAAAAGCACCGCGGCACCACAGCACTCACCTTGCGCGAGGATTTTTGCGGCACCGCGCTCTTGTGCACCGAATGGGTGAAGGCTAGTCCGAAGCACACGGCCACGGGCGTGGACATCGACAAAGAAGTGCTGGATTGGGGCTTGGTTCACAACATTCGCCCGCTTGGCGAATTGGCGGAGAGCATTCAGCTTCTCAAGCAAAACGTGATGAAGCCGGTGCGCCGCAAGCACGACATCGTTTGTGCCTTCAACTTCAGCTACTGGATCTTTCAAGACCGCCCGGCACTTCGGAGTTATTTCAAAGCTGCTCGTGCTGGGCTCGCCAAAGGAGGCCTCTTCATAGCCGACGCATTTGGCGGCTGGGAAGGGAATGAACCGATGTGCGAGATGCGCACGGTGAAGGGCTTCAAGTATATTTGGGATCAGTCGTCCTTTGATCCCATCAATGGCATCGCCGTCAATCACATCCATTTCGAATTCCCAGATGGAACTCGGTTGAAGGAGGCCTTCTCCTATACTTGGCGGCATTGGACTTTGCCTGAGCTGCAGGAGCTGATGCTTGAGGCAGGTTTCTCCAAAGTGACAGTCTACTGGGATGTCAGCGAAGATGTGGACGTCGAAGATTATCGCCCGCGCCGGGTGGCGGAGAATCAGCCGGGTTGGCTCGCTTACCTGATAGGGGAGCCGTGAAGGCGCAGCGGTTCTTCGTCCCGCTCGTCAGCGCGTTGCTCGCGGCGTGTGCCGCACAGCACAAAGAAGCGGCCGAGCCTCGGACAGAAGAAGCCGCGCCGGCAGCAGCTCGTCCGCTTGAGTCTCCCGAGTCTCCTGAGTCGCGCGGGGGCCCCACTTCGAGCAGGAAGCCCGAGCTCGAGTACGCCGATCTTGCGCATGCGCTGCGCGCATTTGAGTCTGCTCGGCGCGAGGTTGATGATCTGGCAGTTTCCTCGCGTGATGAGCCGTCAAAGCGCTCCGAGGCGGATGCTGGGTCGAGTGGCAACGCGCCAACGCCTGATGATGAAGCACGCTCGCGCGGGTCGAGTGCCCCCAAGGCGAGTGCGCCCGCTGCTGCAGCCGAACAGGCCCCGTCGCGTGCTCCCAGTGCGACCGCTGCCCCGGCACGCCTGCCAGGCTCTGAACGGTGCGCGCGAATTTGTCGGGCGCTTGGCTCAATGGAGCGCGCGTCGCGTGGGATTTGTCGGATTGCAGGCGAGGGCAGTGAGCACTGCACGGGTGCCAAGGATGAGTTCGCGCGAAGTCAGAATCGCGCCGCCTCGTGTGTTTGCAGCAAGGAATAAGGATCGCCGTGGCTCCGCTCGAGACGTCTTCACGGCCCGTCGGGCGCTTGGCGCCAAGCCCCACTGGGGAGCTGCACCTCGGACACGCTCGCACATTCCTTTTGGCCTTTTGGCACACCCGTTCACGGGGTGGACACATGCGCTTGCGAATCGATGATTTGGATGCCGAACGCCTGAGGCCCGGCATGAGTGAGCGCGCGCTCGAAGATCTCGAATGGCTAGGGTTAACCTGGGAAGGTGAAGTGTTATGGCAATCCAAAAGAAGCGATGCCTACCGCGCGGTTGCGAGCCAGCTTCTCGCACAAGGCCTGGCTTTTCCCTGTGTTTGTTCGCGTTCCGAGCTTGAAAGAGTCCAAAGTGCACCGCACACCGAGGATCGGGAGCTCCGCTACCCCGGCACGTGTCGCGCTCGATTCGCGTCGTGGGAAGCGGCACAGGGAGTTTCCGGTGGCGCCGCGGTCCGTTTCCAGACTGGAACGGCGGCGGTGTCCGTGTCGGACGCATTCGCCGGTCTACATGAATTCGATGTGCAGCGTGAGGTTGGAGATTTTGTGATTCTGAGGCGGGATGGGGCAGCAGCGTACCAGCTGGCAACGGTAGTGGATGACGCGGCGCAGGGCGTGACCGAGGTCGTACGGGGTGATGATTTACTGCCGAGCGCCGCACGCCAAACCCTGCTCTACCAGAGCTTAGATTTACCAACTCCCGAATGGGTTCACGTGCCGCTCGTGGTCGACGAGCAAGGGCAACGTTTGGCGAAACGTAACAGCCCGCTGTCGTTGTTGGCGCTCCGCCAAGCGGGTGTCGATCCGCGAGCGGTCGTCAAGTGGGTGGCCAATTCAGTGGGTATTCCGAGTAGCGAACGTGTGCGCGCTGAGGAGCTCGTTCCCGAGTTTCGGCTGGAGCGCGTCCCGCAGGGAATTGCACAGCTCTCAGCAGAAGCCTGGGCGCAGATCAGGAGCTAGCTCCGGGCGTGCGGTGATTCAGGAATCGCGCGGAAAAATCGGAATATCCAGCAAAAGCTCGCGGCCGAATCGATTCAACAAGGGCCGTTCCGATTCGCTCACAAACACGACGGAAGTTCCAGACTTTCCTGCTCGGCCAGTGCGGCCAGCTCGATGCAGGTAACCTGCAGCAGAGGTTGGGAGCTCGTAGTGCAACACCCATTCAACATCGGGAATGTCGAGGCCCGTCGCAGCTTGGTCCGTGGTGATGAGCACGTTCACATCACCGCGCGCGAAATCGATCAAGGCTTGCTTACATTCGGCCTTCGAACGTTCGTGGCTCACGGTTACCGGATACTCACCGCTGTCTTTGAGGAAGCGATAGACATGCCGAATCAAGTGCGGTTGATTCACGAACAGAATCGCTTGCCGGCAGCGATTGTTGCGAAAGAAACGCGCGATGGAGAGGTCCTTCTGCGAGGGATCCCGTACCGGCACGAAATGATGTTGAATGTGCGTGTGGAGCGGACTCTCTTCAATCTCGGGTCGCACCGCATCCGCGCCCATGACGCGTTGAATGAGCGCCTCGGCGTGTTTCCCCAAGGTCGCGCCGGCCAGGATCAGCTGCAGCTTCGGCTCGGGGCGGGACAGCACTTCGAGCAAGAAGCTAGCTCCTTTACTGGCCAAAATGGGCTCGGGCTCATCCAGAATGACGGTCGTGACACCCTTCAATTTGCGCTCGGCATACATCTCAAGCACACGCCCCGTCGTTCCCACAATGAAGCGGGTGCTCTTCTGAATGTCCGCCCGTTGCTTCCGAGCATTGCCGCTCGCAACCAGCGCTCCCACTTTGATGCTCGGGTCTCGGTAACGCTCGATCGTTCTCTGGATCTGAATTGCCAGCTCGGTGGCAGGGGTGATGCAGAGGGCTCGGCCTTCGCTTGAGGTTCGGAGTCTCTGCAGGATCGGAAGGGTATAGGCCAGTGTCTTGCCCGTGCCGGTTCCGGATTTGAGCACCACGTGCTTGCCGGCAAGGATGGGTGGGATCGCGAGCCGCTGCACGCTGGTTGGTATGCTGATGCGATCCTCTGCGAAAGCTTTCAGGATCTCGGGCGTGAGTTCCAAATCGGAGAGGCTGTCGAAGCCGGGCTGTGCGTTGGGTGCGTCCACGCAGAGCTTGTATCACTGGCGGGCAGCGGAAGGCCGGATGGCCCGCGTTTTAGCTTCAATTGAGCTGTTTTACAGGCTGAGCTTGAGGGTCAAAAGCGCTGCTGGCGTGGCTTCGGTGCTCGGGCTCCCCGAGGCGAGAATGGCGCTCGGAGCTACTTTACAAGCGTCAGCCAGCAGTTGGGCCGCACTGGCGCCCCGCGCAGCACTGAGGTGCCAAGGCGAAGGAAACGCTTTGAGCGCCCGTTGCTTAGTATCGCTGCTGGAGGCAGCTCCAACGACCGTGAATTTTACCGCCGCTTTGCCGGCTGCTCGCGCGATACGGCACAGCATCTCTTTGCCGAGCGGTGTGGGAGCGCTCGCGTCATTGCGAAATAGCGTTGGGCTCTGAAACTGAATTTCGATCGCTGCTTCGGTTGAGGAGAGTGCGATAAGCTTCTTATCAGTTTGCGGTGCCAGCTCCGTGGTGAGTGCCTTGTTGAGCGCAGCCAAATTGGCGCGCGCGGCTTCGGTATCCACGCGGGCCGAGCCTTGTGCGGCTTTCAGCTGATCGCGATCCGCTGCGGTGCGCTTGAGCGCTTTCACTGTTTGTTCGGTTTGTTCTTGCTGCTCACGGCCGTGAATCGCAAGCTTCACGTACTCGCCGTTGAGCGTTTCGTGGGCGCGATAAAGCGGCAGATAATAGCTCACCAGAACTCCGAGTGAGCCGAGAGCGACCAGCACGCCGAGAATGGAAAGCACTCCCGTTTTCTTCGGTGGGGCGCTCACCGCCACGAAATGTTCTTCATTGCCCATCCGCTGCCAATCATTGCGACCCATGCTGCACCTCAGTTCTAAACGCACCTTGCCTCCATCTTTGGCGCTTGGCGACAAGATACTGCCGGGTCAGCGGTTTGTGAGAACTCAGTCCTTCAAGAGCGGAATGATTTGATATCGGTCGAATTCGGTCAGATTGCTGCGTGTTTGACGAGCAGATCTCCACTACCCCGCGGCGAGCAGCTTGCTACAACAGGGAGCCAGTCGAAAATCTTGTGTCTGGTGAAAGGAACTGCATCGTGCAAAGCGCCGCCGATTTAAGTCATGAGCTAATGGATGACGACGACGAGGTAGAAGAGAGCTGGCAAGTGCAGGTCGCGCAGGGCGATGTACGCACCCTTTCGCTGGAGCAGCTGGATGATTTCTATCGACTGAGCATCATTGATGATGAAACGCAGGTCTGGAATCCAGGTATGGTGCGCTGGGCTTCGCTCGGTAGCGTTCTTGGCCTAGATGCAGAGCCGGAGGCGAAGGGCCAGCCAGCAGCTGCTGCTAGCAGTGCGGTGCGGTCGCAGGCCCCTGAAAGCGCTCCCGCTCGGCGGGTCGACGGACCGATGCGCACTTCCACTGCCCAAAGCGGAATGATGGAAAGAGTGCGACAGCCGCATGCTCAGCCGAGCGCAGCATCCCGGCCACCTGTTTCGCTGGCCAGTGCAAGCTCCTGGCCGCCTGTTTCCGAGGTGAGCCCTGCCTCGCTGCCCCTGAGCCTGGCTCCGTTGGTTTTCTCGGTGCCGCCCCCGGCGCTTCCGCGCGAGAAGCTCAGTCGTGGAGCCGTAGGGTTGTTGGGGAGCGCGCTCGCGCTCGTCGCCCTTGGCGGCGCGGTGCGCAACGATGTGGTGTTGGGCGCGGTGGATGCTTTTGGTTCCGAAGCCTCCTATCTCGGCGTCGAAGCTCAAATGCTGGGCGGTCCGAGTTTTGGGACGCCTCGTGGGGTGAAGGCGCTCGTCGCAACATACGCGGATGTTTACCGAACCGTGGAGGTTCCGAGCGAATTGCTGCGGAAAACGCCAGTGACCGGCTCGCATTCGTCGGAGGCTGCGAACGACGACAGCGCCTCGGACGCCTCGGACGCCCCGTCGAACCGCGCTGTACGCAAATCGCGCCCAAGTAGTTCCGGAAGGCCTAGCCCACGTGTGGAACGTTCAACGATGGGCGACCCCATGAAAACCCAAAAATCAAAACACCCCGCACGTAAGAGTGACGAATACGATCCGCTCAACCCCACGCTCTAGGTTACTTTTCCCGGATCGCCCGCGTGCCCACACCTTCATAAACTTCCTCGGGCACAGAGATTGAGGCATCAAGCTGGCAGTGCATGGGTTTGTATTCGATCTGGTGAGCGGTCAATTCCTCGCTCACTTTGCGCCGAAATAAGAAAGAGCGCCCGTTATCGGCGATCGACACTAGCGCCCGTTCGGCCTCGGGGCGCTCTTCTTTGAGCGGTTGTGCGTCAAACATCGCAACGCAGGGGTTTTCGAGTGTTCCGTAGAGCACGGCGTTGGTGGTGAGGAACGTACGCAACGGTTCCGAGCCTTGTGTGATGAACACCGGGTGCCGGGTGCCGCCCGTGAATAGTGAGATCGTGCGAGGCGTTGTTTTTCTTTGGGTGTCGTTACAGCTCAAAGGAGGATCGGGCGTATCCAGCTGCGTCGGGACGCGCTGCGGCGAGCCAACGGGTGGGCCCACGATTTGAAACGGGAACACGAAGGCCTGGGAAAATGTGCCAAAAACGTCTTCTTGGTGCACATATAAAGCTGCTGCCCCGTTGACGTAGACGATGCTGCGCCGTTGTACGAGCTGAGCGCTCTCGGCAGAAAGCAGGCCGGTTGTCATGGGAGAGAACTCGAATTTGTCAGCTTGTGCTCGGGCGCGCACTATCAGGGCCCCGTCTGTTTCCAAGAGCAGTGGCAGAAACTGACCGGCAACCACCGCAATCTCTGGGGCTAAGCGCGCGTCGAGGGAGCTTTTCGGCCAAGGCACAGGCGGGATCTGCGCCACGCTGTGCCCATTCAAATAGTACGTGATTTGGTTATTTCTTGGGCTCTGATGCGGGCGTACGAACACGCCACCTTCAGCAATACTCACGAGGTCGGCTTGGGCTTCCTGAAGCTTGGAGTCGCGTTCAGACTGTTTGTAATCGCCCGGCAGATAGCCGCCTGCGTCGGGCAGCTTGGCGCGGTGTACAATTTCTTTGGTAAAATAATTTGCCCAGGCCAACTCAACGTCACGCAGCTGTGGGTCCGCCGGCGTTGGCAAAGGATAGCGGATGGCGGCAATGCCTTCGATTTGGGAGTACACGTTGAAAGCAAAGCGAGTGGGTTGGGCAACCTTCGCCAAGAGCGAAAGGCGTTCCAGCTTAGCTCCGCGCTGGTGCAGGATATCCACGCTTCGCTCACGAGCTTGCACTGCGGGGAGCATCCAATCCACTTCGCCGATAGCGGCATCGGAGGCGGCGGGAGCGTACGTAGCTCCGGCTAATGGCACCCAGGGTTCAAGGCTGAGTTGGCAACTGACCGGAGTGCGCACGCGCCGTTGATTCTTTTGCGTCGAGACTTCCGGAGCGCCGAGCAGGGGGCTTTTTGGCTGTTCCGAGAGTGTCCAGCCCACTTTTGTCAGCAGATCCGAGAAGACGCAACCACTGGCTTCACACGCAAGGGTTGGTGAACAACGCTGGCTCGGTTCGCACAGCTTCGCAGGTGGGGGCCCTAGATTCTCCCAGCTGGCTCCAGCATCAAGTGTTCCAAACAGGTGCCCGGTGATCTCCGACCAAGCGACGGCGTTGGTGCCTGCTGCGGCCAGGAAGCGCGCCGTTTCCGGCGGCCGTGCGCGAGCCAGAAGCTGGCCCGCTTCATCGAAGACGAGCGCTGCTGGGTTGCCTCCCCCCTCAAAGGTGACAGCCAGACTTCCGTTCGGGCCGTTCGCTGCGCGGATTGCGGTGCCAAGCGCTGCTCTGCCTGGCCGCTGCGAATCTTGGGTCGCTTCGCTCGCTTCCGTGAAAGTCGTCTCGAAGGAAGCTCCGCCGTCTTTAGAGAGAAAGAGCGCTGTTTGAAGCGCGTTGTCGCGCACGCCTACAGCGAACGCGCGTTTCCCATCCTCGGAAAAACCAAGAACCTGGGCTGTGCCGCGCAACCCGGAAATCAAGGCGCGCCGCAGTGTTCGGCGTCCAGCCTTTTGCGTTCCCGGATCGCGGAAGAAGATCCCACCCGGCTGACAGCTCGTGCCCGTTTCGCCGGAATCACAGATACCGGTGAGTAATAAATGATCGTTGGGCCCAGCTGCCATGCGCAGTGAATACGCGTTGCCAAGCACGGGATAGGGCTCCCGTTTAAACGTCAAACCGCCGTCCAGGCTTCGATAAAGAGCGAGCTCTTGTGTGCCACCGCCTGTCGCCGGACCGCACAAGAAATAGACAGTGCCCCCAGAGGCGGCGAGCTTCATCAGCTTGCAGTCTGTCGAGCTGGGGAGGTGCTGGCGCTTCAGGTTTTCGCCGACTCGCCCACTTAACAGGTCCCACCCGTTCTCGCCCTCACGGGCTTCTCGGTAATAACCAGCCGAAAGGCTCGCGCGACCCTGAAGCAGCGCTGTTGCGTCCGGGCCGAGGGGTGGCGTGAGCTTCACCAGAGGGGCCCGTTGTGCCAAAGGGACAGGCGTCAAGGACCGCTCGCGGGTTAACGCATAGTTCTCGTAAAGCCCGCTGATCTTGAGCTGTCCGTCGGCGCTTTCTAGGGAGAGGGCGCCCACCGTGGGCAGAGCCAGTGGCGAAAAGGAAAGCTGCGGGAGGTCAGCGACCCACAGCTTCTCAGGTATCGAGAGGGCCAACGCCGTGCCATTGCTATCGATAGCTACGTCCACGAAACGTTGCCCAGTGGTTTGCGGCAACGCCTCCCAAACGACTCCAGCATCGCGGCTGGCGATCAGCGAGCCACGCTGCGTGACGCCCAAAAGTACCGTTGGCGCCGCCGCAATTTGAGCCAGCGGTTCGCTCGGTGCAGTGGAGCGCACGAAAGGCCCGAGCGGGCTTTCGGCTTGATAGACTGTACCGCTGGCCCCGACGAACCAAAAATCCGATGGGTTCGGGCGCACGATCTCAACCAGCGTTTCTGGCGCCAGGGTGGTAGCCGGTTGTGAGTCACGGTTGTTGGGCCGAACTAACCAACGCTCGCCTCTGTCCCCAGCCAACAGTGTGTCGGCTAAAACACTCAACGCAGCCCGACTCGTCGCGGCTTTCTTCGGGTGATAACGCCAGGCATTCAGCCCAAGCTCTGTAGGCGTCTTCCAGCTCGTTTTAAGCTGCGGACCGCTTTGAGCGTCGGCTCCTCCACGGGCGCAACCGGCACTCAGCGTGAGGAAGAGTGCCGGGACAAGCCAAGCGCAAACGCTGTTACTCTGCGCTGACGAGGTCAACCAACTTCTGCTTGGTCGTGAGACCCACGTGCTGGGCAGCGCGTTCACCGTTCTTAAATACCATTACGGTGGGCACTCCGCGTACCCCGTACTTACCAGCGGTGATCGGCGACTCATCAATGTCCAACTTACCAACGATGGCTTTGCCTTCGAGCTCGGCAGCAACCTGATCGACGATCGGAGCGAGCGCCTTACAGGGCCCGCACCACGTCGCCGTAAAATCAACCAATACTGGTACGGTTGCTTTCAGAACTTCTTGGTCAAAGTTGAGGTCATTAAAAACTTGGACCTTTTCGGATGCCATGTTGTTTCGCTGCTCCAAATGCAAAAAGAAGGGAACTGACTGTACATAATGCGTGGCCCCCTCAGGCGGAAGCCCCCGTGGCATTCGGCAGGTTTTTGCTGGCGGAATCAGGTCGTTTTGCTCGGCCTTTTTGGGCTCAACGTCACGGCGTCTCCAGCGCACACATCGGCAGGCCAGTCCGAAGCGATCGCGAGGATCACGCGATTTCGACCCGAGGACTTGGCTCGATACAGCGCCTTGTCGGCAGCTTCAAGCAGTTGTGGTCCGTTGGCGCGCGCCATCTGATCTGTGCCAGCGGCACCAATACTCACGGTACAAGCGATCTGGGTGCCGCCAACCACGACGGGCGTTGAGCAAACCATGCGCCGCAAGCGCTCAGCCACGATGGTCGAGAGTCTGCCGTCGCACTCCGGCAACAGCACCAAGAATTCCTCGCCTCCGAGGCGGCCCACCTTGTCGTACGAACGAATGCCTTGCCCGAGGCGCTTGGCGACCTCGCGCAGCACGGCGTCTCCGGCCGCGTGCCCATAGGTATCGTTGACCTTCTTGAAGTGGTCGAGATCCACGAAGAGCACACTCGTGGAAACCTGCACACGCATCGAGCGTTCCAATTCGGCGTCTAGATCTTTAAGGAGTGCGCCCCGATTGACTAGCCCTGTGAGCGCGTCGTGCATCGCTTCGAAGCGCATGGCGTCCCGTGCCGCCGTCAGCTGTTGCTGGAGTTCGATCAGGCGAGTGCCAGCGCGGAGTCGCACTTTGAGTTCCAGCGGATCTGCGGGCTTCGCCAAGTAGTCATCCGCACCAGCTTCCAAGCCCTCGACGATGAACTCTTTATCATCCCGTGCCGTGAGGAGCACGAGGTAGACGTACGGTTCATTCGGGCCGGCGCGAAGTTTGCGGCACACGTCCACACCATCAATGCGCGGCATGATCCAATCCAACAGCGCGAGCCGGATCGACGGATCCGCTTTCAGCCGATCCAGCGCCTCCTGGCCGTCTGTAGCTAACACGACGTCATAGCCCCAGGTCTCGAGCCAGGTAGCTACCTGGGTGCGGGCAATGCGCTCATCATCCGCTAACAGGATCTTGTGGCGAGTCACTCGCGCCACCGCCACCGCCTCTGCGGCGAATCATTGCCACGTGTCTTGCGAGAGGAGGAAAAGCCCACGTCTGGAGGAACGGCCTCGCCGGTCTAAAGTTGAGGCTTGCTCGGGAGATTAAGCGACTGCAGCGATGCTGCGCATGCGGCGCTTATCGAAAACCTGGCGGACAAGCAGCGGGAGCCGGCTCAAGAGACTCTTGTCGAGCAGGGCATCGGCCCGCACCTCGTGGCCCAATTGTGAGAGCTCTTCAGCATCGCCTGACACCAGGATGACGCACAGATGTCCGATCTTGGGGTTCTTACGGAGTAAAGCCGCGAGCTTGTCGCCGCGCATACTGGGCATCAACACGTCGATCACGACGACGTCGATATTGGCCTGTACGATCGCCTTGGTGGCGCCAATCGGGGTGGGTAGCGTCTCCACCCAGCAGCCGGCTTCTTCAAGGTCGTCTGCCATCGTTTGTCGAACGATGTCATCGTCATCGACGACTAAGACTCGGATTTTTGTATCATTCGCCATTTTCGCTCCTTTTAGGAACACCGGCCGCCGACTGCCACGCAACGAGTGCTGTCTCGCCTCAATGCTGAGCAACTAACGTGCCGTGGCACATTTAGGTATCGGGCTGCAGAAGCGTCGAACAAACTTTGAAATCCTCGGCCTCGTGTTGTGCACGGGATTGCACAGATTGTGCAGTTTTGCGCTCCCCCTTCACACCGGAGGGCGGCAGCCGGCGCTGGCTGGCTTAACTCTCATACGGGGCATGCCGTTGCCAGACGTGGTGAACGTAACGATGGGAATTGCTTAGTGGAAAGCGCATTCGATTCCAGCACATTCCTAATGCTCGCGGCCGACATGAGCGGCACAAGGCACAATTATCCCCTCCCAACTTGCGGAAGCGTTGTTGTGGGCAGAGGCCCTACCTGTGGCATTCGCGTGGTTGCGCCTTCGGTATCCAGGGAGCACGCAAGGATCTTCACGAGTAAGCAGGGATTAATGATCGAAGATTTGCGCAGCTCGAACGGCTCATGGATCCTGCGCGTGCCTGAGGTGCAGCTGATGGCAGGGAATCCCGAGACCGTGTTCCCCGGCGAGCGGGTACGTCTCGGCGACGTCGTACTCATGCTGGAGCATCATTCCCTAAGCAGGGTGCAGGCAGGGGTCACCGTTCCGCCCGTTCCGCCGTCGGCTCCTCCGTCTCAAGTGCCTGTTTCGTTGGCGATGGCCGCCGTATTCAACCTCATCGAGCGTGCCGCCAAGTCGACGCTGCCAGTTCTCATCAGCGGCGAGACGGGGGTTGGCAAGGAAATGCTAGCGGCCCGCGTTCATGAATTCTCCAATCGCGCTTCGGGGCCTCTTTTGAAGCTTAATTGCGCTGCCTTCTCGGAATCGTTACTTGAAAGCCAAATGTTTGGTCACGAACGCGGTGCCTTCACCGGAGCCAACCAGGCAAAGACGGGCATGCTCGAAGCTACCAACGGTGGCACGGTATTTTTGGACGAGATCGGTGAGCTTCCGCAGAGCCTGCAGGCAAAGCTCCTGCGTGTCCTTGAGGAAGGAAAGGTCCTTCGCGTTGGTTCTAATACGCCAAGGCAAGTAGATATTCGCATCGTTTCAGCGACTAATCGCAACCTCAGCGAGGAAGTGCAGAAGGGACGCTTCCGACGCGATCTTTTCTTTCGCCTCAATGCCGTATCGATCCACGTTCCCTCATTGCGCGATCGCCGCGCCGAAATCCTCCCGCTGGCGCAGCTCTTCATCCAAAACGTCTGCGCAGAATCCGGCAAGCGACCGGTGCAAATCTCGGCCGCTGCGGCCACTGCGCTGCTCGGGCACACGTGGTCCGGCAACGTCCGGGAACTCAAAAATGTGGTCGAGCGGGCGCTGCTCATGTGCGATCACGGAGAACTCCAGCCAGAACACCTGCACTTCGAATTTACGGGCGAATTTGGTCCGATTGAGGTCACTCAGACGCTGGCTGCGTTCCGGGCAAATCCGCGCGCAGTCGAACGACCGGATATAGAAAAAGCGCTGGCAAGCTGCGGGCAGAATCAGACTCGTGCCGCCAAGCTCCTTGGTATCTCGCGGCGAACACTTATTAACCGGATGGAGGAATTCAGTATTCCTCGCCCGCGCAAGGGGCTCCCTTAATGGGTGCGTATCGGTGCCGTATTGATGCCGAACATGAGCCACCCCAGGGTTAACTTCCAGAGGCGACGCCTACTGGCGCTTGGCGCCGGGGCTTTCTCGGCAGCGTTGCTGGGCGCGAGCGATGTGGAGGCAGCGAACGCAACGCTCGTCGTTTTTGTGCATCTCGACGCCAAGCTTCGCTTGCTCCAAAGCGTGCTTGAAAAACTGCTCCCCGATGTCGACGTTCGCACCTTTTCACGGTTTGGCGACGTGAAAAGCGCTCTCGCGACGGCGGATGCGGTTTTGGCCTTGGAGCCGGTAGTGAGTCAGCTTGGCCTGAGTATCGTCAAATCTGGGACACGAGCGGGCAAGGTGACCGAACCCTACACCTTGGTGTCCACGAATCCATCGCTCAAGATCAACAGCGTTTCCAGTGTCGGCTTCGTCGATATCTTGGGCCGTCGCGACACTACGAAGTTTGTTCAAGGCATCTTGCGCGGGAACGCACAGGTTCAGCGCGTTACCAAGCTGCAAGACTTGCTTCCGTTGCTGCAGCTGAAAATGGCTGAGGCCATCCTGGTACCGAGTCGCCTGGTTCCCAGCTTTCGAGAGAAGACCCACATGCAACTTTTCGAAGTCCTAGCGCCCAATGAAGTTCCGCTCCCTGTGATCGGGGCCTCAACTCCTAGGGGTCGGAAACTAGCGGACAGGCTCCAATCCGCAAACGGAAACCTCAACAACTTACTGGGGATCCAAGCATGGCGCTAACAAAACGCATTCTAGCGATGGGCCTATTCGTGGTTGCCTGCGTGGGTTGTGCTCCGCACAAGGGGCAGTCCGCCGGGGAGGCTCCTTTTCCTCAGTCTCCGGCGAGTCGAGGGCGAGACCTAGTGCTCGTGATCATGCCTAACCTTGAGGCGACGCGCGAGGTCTTCAAAGCACTGGCCGACGAACTGTCAGGAGAAATGGATGTCAAGGTTTCGGAGTTTGACGCTGGTGGCGGTGTGCCTAAATTCGCTCAACTGCTGGAACAAACGAAACCCAAGGCGCTCGTGCTCATGGATAATCGGGTGCTCGCCCTGTATCGAGAGTTCCAGCGCAGCCGCCCTGCCAACACCGTCTTCCCGCCCGCCGTGGTGGTGATGACATCTTTTTTGAGTGAGCAATATCGCTACGTGCGCAATGTGACGGGCATCAGCTACGAAGTTCCAAGCGTCACGCTGTTCACGCAGCTGCGCCTGCTCGTGCAGCGTCCTGTTCGACGCGTCGGCGTGATTCACCGGCAGTTTTTCGCTGGCTATCTGAAGCGGCAACAGAGTTTGGCCTCGCGCGAGGACATCCAGTTGGTTTCCGTAGCGGTGAGCGATAAGCCTACGCCCGAGGAAGTCGACCGAGCGCTCGCGACCCTGAAGGAGGACGCTGTCGACGCCATTTGGGTGTTGAATGATAGTGTGCTCCTGACCCCGGAGCTGGTTCGACAAGCCTGGTTCCCAGAGCTCAAGGATAATGTGATCCCCGTTATCGTGGGGGTTCGTAAGCTGCTCACCTTAGGCAAGCCATTCGGCACCTTCGCCATCGTGCCCGACCACCCGGCGTTGGGTGTTCAGACCGCAGGAGTGATTTTTGACCTCGCCGACAAGCGCTGGTCGAGCGCGAAGCTCCGTGTTGCTCAGCCCCTCTCGACACGAACGCTGGCTAACTTCAAACAGGCCGAGAAAATGTTCAGCTTAAGTGCTCAGGCACGTCAAAGAGTTGACGAAGCCGTTGAGTAAATGACGGCAGGGCTCGCTGAGCAGGATTGAGTTTAAGGAGTATGACGGTGACAAATAAATCGAAAACCACCCTTCGTGGCAAACTGCTAAGGCCCACTGTGGGTGGTTTCCTGTTTGTAGGTATCGCCACTGCAGGGCTCGTCAGCTGGACTCACACGCGGTCGTCCGAGCAGCAGCTCGCGACGCTGGAAACGCAGATGCGAAATAGCGTTCTCTCGCGCGCACGCATCCTGGTGGATGCTCACGCCTTGGCGCTTCAGGGCCTCGCGGAGGACAACGCGCTTTCGGCTATTCAGGATCTCATCCATAGCGCGGTGACGGAGGATAAGACGGTGCTTTTCGGGCTGTTCGTGACGCCTGACGGCGAGCCCGTAGCCTATGCCAGCCCCAAGTTTACAGCCGAGCACACGCCCGCCGGCCACGACGACGTTCTGAAGCAGTTGTCGTTGGGCTCGCTGAAGCCTCTCAAATCGTCGGATCGCGTGGAGCGTGACGTGCAGCTCTTCAATTCGCCTGTTTTCGAGGTTTCCCGAAGCATCTTTGCGGACGGCGAGTTGCTAGGTTCGGTGAGATATGGGGTGAGCCTCACGAGCTTGCAGGATTCCCTCCGCGCCGCACGATCACAATCAGAACAGGATCTGCATCGAGTGCTTCTGCTGATCGCTCTGATGATGTGCGGCATTACCGCGGGCGCCGTGTTCATGGTGGCACGGGCAGCGCGGCGCATCACACAGCCGCTAAAAACACTCACCGAAGCGGCCAACTCGGTGGCGGCTGGCAATATGGATGCCCGGGTTGCGGTTGAGAGCGGGGACGAGCTCGAGGTGCTCGCAGCGGCCTTCAATCACATGCAAGGCGCCAACCAGAAGGCCTTCCGTGATCTCGAAGAAAAGACGTCTCAGGCACTGGAAGCCGCACGAATCAAGAGCGAATTCTTGGCGAATATGAGCCATGAGATCCGCACTCCCATGAATGGCATCATCGGGATGACTCAGCTCCTCTTGCGATCACCTCGCGAGAAACGCGAACAGCGCTTCGTCGAGACGATCCAATCGTCCGCCAATACATTGCTCACGATCGTGAATGATGTGCTCGATTTTTCCAAGCTGGATGCGCAGAAGCTGGAGATCCATGCTGACACCTTCGACTTGAGGCTCCTGATTCAAGAGGTCGCCGAGCTCATGTCACCGCGTGTCGAAGAGAAACATGTCGAGCTCATTCCAGCTGTCGCGCCGAGCGTGCCGGCGCTGGTTGTGGGAGATCCGGACAGAATTCGGCAGATCCTCACGAATTTGACCAACAATGCCGTTAAATTTACGTCAAGCGGCGAGATTGTGATCACCGCTGATTGCGAAGCGCGCTCAGGGAATCACGTGATGGTGCGCATCACAGTGAGGGATACCGGTATTGGTATCGATCCGAAAAACCACGACAAGCTCTTTCAATCTTTTTCGCAGGTGGATGGGTCGCTCACGCGGCAATACGGCGGAACGGGCCTAGGCCTTGCCATTTGCAAGGGTCTCATCGAAAAAATGAAGGGGGAAATTGGCTTCACGAGCGATCTCGGAGTCGGTAGCACTTTCTATTTTTCGATCCCGCTCGACGTCGCGCAGGCGGAAGGCTCCGTCAAGCTTCAAAAGCCCACGAAACGCAACATCCTCGTGGGTGAGAGCAACGCAACAACGCTCAAGCTCCTTGAAGAACATCTGCTGCACTGGGGCTACTTGGGCACGAGCGCTGGTAGCTGGCGTCAGCTGGTATCGGAACTCGAGAAAGCAGAGGCGGCAGGTAAACGCTTCGACGCTGCCATCGTCGGTTCAGACATCATTCGAGATGGCGGCTCGCGCCTGGTCGAGAAGCTTCGGGACCAAAGGCCTGCTGAGCGGATCCCGCTCGTGATCATCGCTCATTCAGCCGAAGACACGCTGGTTGAGCCCGACGTGCGCCTCACCAAGCCCATCCGGACTTCCGAAGTGTACAACAGCCTCCAGAACATTCTGGAAGGCAAGATCACCGAGAAATTGATCTCCGGTAAGCATCGCCCGCTCCGCAGCCGAAACCGCGGATTCAAGATCCTGGTGGTCGAGGATAACGAGGTCAATCAGCTGGTTGCGGTGGAGTTGCTCACCGAGCTTGGCCACATCCCCGAGGTGGTAGGCAACGGCGCAGAAGCGGTGAAGGCCGTCGCCACGCGCCACTACGATGCTGTGCTGATGGACTGCCAAATGCCCGTCATGGACGGCTATGAAGCGACGGGTCGCATTCGGAAGCTGCCGGGCGTTGCGAGCCGTATTCCCATTTTCGCACTCACGGCGCATGCGCTACCTGGAGACAGAACGAAGGCACTCGAGGCTGGCATGGACGCCTACCTGAGTAAGCCTCTGGCCGAGAACGCGCTGGTGAAAATGCTCGATCGCTGGTTCGAGGATGTGGTGGAGCCCCCCGATTTGATCACCACAGCTGATCTCGACGCGATCCTCACCAATCCCCCCCATGCCTCGCCCTCGATGCAAGCCCCCGCATCCCGCATGAATACACGGAGCCCGCTCACGCAGAATGGAGCGAGTGTTTCTCCGCCACCGAAGAGCCACCCAACGCTCAGCGCAGAACCCTTGCTGAATCCAGAGAGAAAGCGCTCCGATAAGGCGATTGAGCTCTTCCTCACTCTGATGCCTGGGCAGATCGATCAGATGGCGAGTGCCTTGAATGCCCGAGAAACACAGCAGTTTCGCGACTTTGCTCACAAGTGCAAAGGCAGCTGCCTCGCGCTCGGCACCGATCGGATGGCGGCCATCTGTAAAACCCTCCAGCACATGGGAGAGGCTGAACAGCTGGACATCCAAACTGCCGGAGCTCTGATCGATGCGCTTCGCACCACGTTCATCGAGACCAAGCTTGTGATCCGCGTTCCAGCTAAGGCGAGTATTCCCGTTACCGAGACCTGAACTCAGGCCTCCCAGCGCTCTAGCACGAGGGCGATCTCTTTCAGGATGTCCTCAGCACGCCGCACCTTTGAGATGAAGCCAGTCGCCTGACAGCGAGCTGCGGTGGCGGCTAATTGCTCTTTAGGCAGCGCGGAGAGCAGGATGATAGGGCATTTTGCCAAGCCAGCCTTGCGGAGAGCGTCTGCGGCGCGGTCGCCGCTCAGGGAGGGCATGGTGACGTCCAGCAGCAGCAGGTCCGGTTGCTCACGTTCGACAGTCGCTGAAAGGCCGATGGCGCTCTTGACCGTCACGACGGTGAAACCCTGGCGTTTGAGGAGCCGCTCAAGATTGCGCGTGAAGAACTGATCGTCGTCCACGAGCACAACTTTTTTAGGAGCGATTTGGCGGCAGTCGCTTTGGTTCGGGGTGACGACACTGGGTGAAGCTGCGAGCTGGCGGGACATGTAAAGGGACTGTGCATGGGCCGTACCAAGCGCGTTTCCCCGCAATTTTATAGCAATTGCGCAGTGGTTTCCCCCGAACCAGTCCTCATTTGAGACACTCTTTCTGCAAGTGCGCCGCTCAGAATGAGAAACACGTTGCAGTGAAGCGTGGGCGTTCCCAAATCGAGAATCGCAGCGCTGCTCACGGCGTTTCGCGGTGGAAAAACGAGCTCAGCGTGGTCGCTGCGTGCTCGCACGTCTTGAAGCGTGCGGCTGGGTCTTTCGCGATCATCTTAAGAATCGCAGTGTTCAACTCCGGAAGGATATTGGGCACGTGGAGTGAGAGCGGCTCTGGCGTTTGCTCGCGGTGCATCATGAGCAGCGGCACCATTTCCTCATGGAAGAACGGAAGCTTTCCCGTGAGCATTTCATACGCCACGATCCCCAAGGAGTATTGATCGGCAGCCGGGCCCACGGTGCTAAAGCCCATGATTTGTTCGGGAGGCATGTAGGCAGGCGTGCCAGCCATCGTCCCCAGCTGCGTCTTGTTCCGCTTCTCATCGCTCTTGGCGATCCCGAAGTCCATGACCTTCAGCACGCCCTCTTCGGTGACGAACAAGTTGGCGGGCTTGATGTCGCGGTGGATCACGCCACGCGCATGGGCGACGCTCAGGCCTTTGCAAGCTTGGATGACCACGGAGAGTGCCCACTCGGGCTCGAGTGGCCCCACCATGATGTCTTCCAGCGTGCGTCCGCGCAGAAGTTCCATCGTGAAGTAACGATGGCCGCCATGAATACCGATGTCGTACACTTGGATAATATTCGGGTGATTGAGCTTGCGGCACAGCTTTAACTCTTCCCGAAAGCGCGCAACGGCGTCATCCAGGTGATCCTGGGTGACAAGATCTCCCGAGAACACCTTGACCGCCACTTCTTCATCCAGCTCCTGGTCGAGCGCGCTCCAGACAGTTGCCATTCCACCACGCCCGATTTCAGCCTGAAGCTTGAATCTTTCCCCAACCACTACCCCGGGCCGCAACACAACGCGATCGGGAGTGCCCGGCGCTGGGATCATCGACAAACGCACGCTTGAGGACGGCTCGCGTTGCGAGAAATGTGCGTGAGCTGTCGCGACGGCTTGCTCGGGATTGAGCAATTTAGGCGGGAGATCGTGCTGCGGGCTGCGCTCTGTAAACGGCGAAGAAGGCGGAGCGGCCAGATCCGAAAACGCCATCGGTGCACGGGTATCATCGGTGGCGTAGATCGTGGCTGAGCCAGCACTCTTGTCGAGGTGAGCACGCACGGCGAGCGAGTCTGCATCGTTCGGGAACTTGGCTAGGATGGCTTCCAAGGTGGCTCGAGCCTCGCTGAGATAGCCACGCCAAATCAGTAGCTCACTCCAACTGCGAAACAGCGGAATGTCTTCAACTGCCTCAGGACCGAGTGCCATCGAAGGCCGCAGATATTCCACGAGCGTGCTCGTGCAGCGCCCCATTTTGGTGAGGAAGCGAAGCGCCATCTTCGCCGCAACGGCATACTGAGCATCCCCGGGAGCGACGAGCATCAGGTGCGACAACGCCCGCGAGCCCTCGCCCGCCTTCGTAAAACACAGTGCCGCTTCGTAGTGCAGCTTGGCGGAAGCGAGGAGCTCAGCCGCTTCCAACTTCTTGTCCGCTAGCAGGAGCTGCCGTGCTTCAGCACGAACCTGTGCCGCCCCGCTGGCTCGGGAGCTGTTGGGCGCCATGGAGGGGGGTTCAAGCGCGCGCTCAATCAGAAGCGGTACTTGGGAGGTCCCCGTGGGCGGCGCGCTGTCCGGGCCAGATCTCCGGCGAGTTGCCGCAGGAATCGAACGCGACAAAGCCGCACGCTGTTGCTCACCTAAACGCTCAAAGACGAGCGCTGCCCGCTCGTTGTCCCCAGCCTTAGTGAAGTACGCCGCGGCCATATTGAAGAGGCGGCGCTCCTCCGCAGTTAATTGAGCAAATTCGCGCCCATCCAGCGCCAACCCTTCGAGCAGAAGCTGCCCGGCTTCCCCGTGTTTGGACTCCATCGCCAGCATCAGGGCTTTATGGCGGAGCAACCCCAGGTGGCGGTCCACGGTCAGCGGCTTTCTAGTGGCCGGCGGGTCTGATTCAGGTCCTTGCGCGCTCATCTGTTCGACGTGTGTAAACTACGGTCAGCCTGTGCCGTTCTTTATGCCATGCCCCACTCTGCACTCCCGGAGCTGCTTTCTGAGGGGCTGCGCCTAGCGAGCCAGCTCGAGAACCAGAATACCGCACTTTTAGCGCGTGTTGAGGGGCTTTCGCGCGAGCTTGCTGAATTACGGGCCCAGATTCAAGATCCGCTCCACGCGCCAGCCCTGGGGGACATGGCCCAAGCCAACCAAACCCGCCTGCTGCAAGACGCCCTTCGCCAGCAAAGCGCTGACCATGCCGAGCTGAACGCGGAGGTAGACCGCCTCTCCCAACAAAATTCCAATTACCTAAGCCTCTACGTCGCATCCTCGCAGCTTCACAGCACGCTCGATTTTGGCGCCGTGATTCGCAGCGTCGAGGAAATCATCATCAATCTGATCGGTGCTGATCAGTTTGCGGTTTATTTGTTTGATGCCGATCGGCGTGAGTTCAAAAGAGTTTCGAGTGAAGGCGATCTGGATGCCGCCGACGAAACGGTGCCTTTCGGGGATAATTTATTATCGCGTGTAGCACGCTCAGAGCAGCTCTGCCTGGAGGTAGAGGGTGCAGATTTGCCGAGCGGAGCCGTGCCGATCGCTATTTTGCCGTTGACGGTAGCGCATGAGCCGATTGGGCTGATTGTGTTGTTTCAGTTGCTCGTGCAGAAGTCAGCTTTCGACGAATTCGACATGGAGCTGTTCAACTTGCTCGCCGCGCACGCCGCAAGCGCTGTGTCATCGAGCTTGTCGTTCCGACGCCTGGAGCGCCAGACCAAGACTTTGAAAGGGTTGCTGGAGCTGTTCAAGGCTGGTGGCGGAACGCTGTTGAATACCGAGGACACCTAAGCCATGTCCGGCACGGTTGAGGGCAACCTTCGGGATGTGGGGCTAAAAGATGTGCTGGAGGTGCTGGCGCTCACGGCGCAAACGGGCTTCTTGCAAATTTCTCGTATCGGGCGGCGCGCTGAGATCTATTTTTCAAATGGGCATGTGCTCACGGCCCAGCTCATTCCAGCTCGGCGCCATTTGGCAACCTTTTTCCTCGAACGAGGCTGGATCAATTTCGATACGTTGCACCGCGCGTTGCTGCAACAGGCGCGCGCCGATCAGCACCAATTGAGCGGGCAAATCCTGGTGGAATTGGGCGTGATCACGCGCGAGCAGCTGGCTCAGGGGTTGCGCTGGCACCTGCGCCAAATGCTCACGGAGCTGTTGGCTTGGCCCGAAGGCGAATTCGCCTTCAAGGCGTTGGTCGATCCCACGCTGCCGAGTGGCGAAGGGGTTGGCATTTTCTTTCAGCCCGAAGAGCTGGAGAGGCTGCAAGTTCACGCCTCAGATCTCGCGCAAGCCCAAGTGCGCGGAGGCTTCGAGCGAGAGAGCTGGCCCACGCGTCCGCAGCTCGCGATCGTGATCACTGGCGATATTCTCGTGCAGCACGGCCTAGAAACGTCGCTACGCGAGTTGGCGTTCTCGGTGGTTCACACCTCAAGCCTGGACGACGTCACGAGCTTTTTGCTCGCTGCAGAAGATGAATTCCCGACGCTGGTGCTTGATATGGATTTGTTCTACGGCCGCCCGCGCGAAGCCGAAGCCGCATTCGAGTCTCTCGGCGCCATGCGCAAACAGTGGCCCAATCTGAACGCCGTCACTTTCGGTCGAGTCGCCCCCGATTGTTTGTTCGCCCACCTAGGGAAAGAGGGCCTATTCTTTCACGTGCCGCGCCCCGAACGGGAGTCCGAAGTGCGGCTTGAAATAGTCAAGAATTTCATCGGCTCCCTGGCGCAAGTCGTGCTCAGAAGCCGTAGCGTACGGTGAGAGCGTGGGTGTGCGGGTGCAGGTTTTAGGCTCCAACCACTACTCCCCATCGTCACCGAAGCCCTGTGCCGGATCACCCTCGATCTGGATCTTGTAAAGGTGCACCGCAGCAGCGCCAATCGTCTTGAAACACAGCTCGCTGAGATGTGCCAGCCGAAGGTCAAGCGGCGAAGTTTGCTTGCAGCAAGAACCGGCGCAGCTCAGCTTTCCAGGATAAACACCGTTCGGGAAGCGGGCCTTAAGGAACTTCCGAAATTCGGCGTTGCCTAACAACTGCACGTAGCGAGCAGGGGCTTTAAGACTCCGATCTTCGACCACGATCAAGGCGCGGGGATCCAACAGGCTTTCTTCGGGTCGGACGGCGTTTTGCGTAGTCATGAACCATTCCTCCATGCGCTTGGCCGCGCTGCTGAGCTTAGGGAGCTCCTTTCCGAGACCACCCGTGAGCTCAACGAAGCCTTTGTCCTTTTGCGCTGAGGCGAACTCCGGATCCGTCGCAGCAGCCATCAAGCGCTCGATGCACATCGGACACCCGAGCGCTTTGAGCGGTGCCAACGTGCTCAGCACATCAGCGATTCGCCCCTGCTTTGCCAACACGCGAGCATAGCCGTACCTCGCATTCAGATGCCCCGGATCGCTATTCATCGCTTCCAGATTCTCGGCGAGCGCTTGCTCCAACGCACCTGCCTTCTCGGAAGCTTCCGCCTTGTCCACCAAGTCCCGCGCTGCCTTGATGGGAACCAAATCGAGAGCCCCACGCGCCAAGGGGGGTAGCTCTGGCAACGCACTCGCTCCCGGCGCGGTGTGCGCGGGTAAAGCGGACGGAACGGTCGAAGACGCTGCAGGCACAGAGACGCGGTTGGCCGAAGCTGAAGCCTGTGATGGCGCCGCAACCGTTGCCACTGGCGCTTCCGATTTCCAAACGAATTCCTTCAGCTTTGCCGAATCGCAACCCGCAGCAAATATCCCAAGTGCCCCAACCCATACCCCAAGCCTCATGTGCATCGTTCGCGAACACTGCTTTCCCCGGGGAAAATTGTCAATCCGAGGGCCACCCAGCAAGCTGCACACCACCAAAACGAAAGCCGCCCCTTCTTTCGAAGGAGCGGCTGGTTGTTAGCGCTTAACCCGAGGGGGCGGAGTGCGCGCTTTTGGCTTGGTTGATTACTGGACTTTGATGTAGTCGATCAGGAAGCCCTCGGCCATGTCGGTGTTCTGGACCTTGACGCTTTGACCGGCGGTGACAGGGTAGTTGAAGACCACGTCTACTCCGGTGGTGCTGACGGGGGCCACGCGGTTCTCCTTGAGGACGCCGTTGATGTAGAGGCCGAGACGTGGACCAGGCTCGCCCCAGTTAATGAACCGCACCGTGACGCTCGAACCAGCAGCCACGCTACTCCACTGCATGTACGTGTTGCTAGCGCCGTCTTCCATCCACCACCAACCGTCACCGTTGTTGCCGCAGTTGCTGGATGTCATGTTCGTTGCGCCAGCTTGGTAGGTGGTTCCGCCAGCTGCTGCTGCGCAGAGGCCGCCCGTGCAGACGCCGGATGCGCAGTTGGTGCCCACGGTGCAGATTTTGCCCGTAACGCACTTGGAGCAGATGGTGCTTCCGGAGAGATTGCCACAGTCGATGTCCGACTCGCTTTGGTTCTTGATGGTGTCGGAGCAGGTTGGGGTCTTGCAGGTGTTGCTGCAGGCGTCGGTGTTGACGGTGTTGCCATCGTCGCACTGTTCGCCGTTTGCGGTTTGCACGACGGTGTCACCACACTTGATGATCTTACCAGCGACGTTGCCCGTACAGGTCGTGTTACAGGTGGTGCAGCTGGTGGCGCCATAGGTGCAGTTGTTGACGATGGTGTTGCCGTCGTCACAAGCTTCCGTGCCTTCTTTAACGCCATTACCACACACCGCAGCGCCGGCCGCGCAGAGGCCGCCCGTGCAGACGCCGGATGCGCAGTTGGTGCCCACGGTGCAGATTTTGCCCGTAACGCACTTGGAGCAGGCTGTGATGCCACAGTCGACGTCCGATTCGCCTTGGTTCTTGATGCCATCCGTGCAGGTTGCAGCTGTAGTGCCACTAGCTCCGACTGTGAGTGCCGAGAACGTCACTTGCGCGTAATCGCCAGCGGCGTATTGCTGAGCCGTGGTCAGGCCGGCGCCATCGCACGCTGCCGCGCTGGTGTTGCTGGTATCAACGACCGTGTTGGACTGATTGTAGGCGCCTGACTTGTAGTAGAAGCTGTCGTATTTCCAGCCGTCGGGGTTATCCGTGCCGTTGTTCGGGACGGATAGGTCCTGCGTGAAGGTCATGGTGGGCGCGCCCGCGCGCGTGAACGTGAGGGTCATCACGTTGCCCGCCACATCCACAACATACGAAAAGTCCTCGCCCAGAGAGACCCCAGCAGTGCCCGGATCGGTGTTGTCGCTCGAAACCTTCCCCCACACTGGGCGGTAGGTGATGGTGCGGTTCGGATCACCCTTGGCCCAATTGTTCTGATAGGTCCAATACACGGAACCTTTGGCGTGGCCGGGGTGCTTCTTGTACGAGATCTTCAGAGGCTCATTGCCAAAGCCGCCGTTGGTCGGATTGGGTAGAGCGTTAGCATGAATTTGCCCAACAATCACTGAAAACGAGCCATAATGTGCTGTGTCGCAGCCGCTATCAGCAACGTGGTCCACGTGCAGCGTGGCGCTTAACTTGCCGCCAATCCGGGGGTAAGCCGCCCCCGTGAGATTAGATGCAAGAGACCAGCTGTTGCGCGCATCGGCCATGTTCGTGATGCTGGCGTCCCCGTTGCGCAGCATTTCACGTAGCTCTGAGCGTGCGTTCACCGAGCCAGAAGTCGTGATGCCTTCGTTCGGCGCCTTGAACACCATTCTCGTGCTGCTATCGGCGAAGAAGTAATTCGAGTGGTACCAATTGGCCAGCTCGTTCTCGTAGATGTCCGTTGCTGAGCTTGAGCCGAACAGATCGGCGGGCATCGTGATCTTCCAGGCGCGCGAGAGGAGCGTCGAGAAGTATGTCGCGGGGGCGTTGGTGTTCGTGCTCGTACCCGAAGCGGTGGGCTGTTCAATGGAGCTGCCGTTGGTTTCCCATGTCCACTGGCTGGCGGCGCTGGTACAGCCTGAGCCGGCCGAGGTGCGGATCCCGGTGGAGTCGTACGCCATCCAGCTCGACGAGCCTGGTTCCTGGTACGCAAATTTGCCGCTGCCGCAGTTCGTCTCGGTCAAAGCTTGCCCGACGTACATGTTGCCGGACATACGGCTAGGGCTGCCAGTCCGGGCCACGTACAAACCGACCGAATCCGGTCCGGTTGCTACCTGAAACTTGACGTTGCTCCCCGAGGGGATCCTCATGAAGCTATGGACCGAGGCATTGACAGAGCTCTGATCACACTTGATCAAGCCAGCGCGGGATGTGGGGTATCCTGCAGTGCCACTGGCCGCCGTCACCCGGCAGTACGAATTCTGATTCTTCAGAAAATAGGGCTGGTAGGCGATTGCTTGCTTGATCTCTCCCGCCTTACCCGTATCCGAACCAATCTCGCCCGTGCTGCTACATCCTCCAAGCGCGAGAAGTGTCAGCGCCAACGTACTACTGAATATACTTTTCATTTCGCTGTATTTTCCTTTGGTCAGTCGCGGAAAATCCGCCGCACCTAGCGGTCAGGATTTCCGTCGGCACCTCACTAGCAGGTTAGACAGCCCGCTGGTTGTGCAAATTGCGCGACGTATGCGGGGCAGCTGGGAGCGCGCCTATCTCGCCAGCGGATCTCGATACAGCTCATCTACGGAAAGCGCGACCCCGATCGACGTGAGTAAAGCCTGCTCTCCAGTACGAAACTCGTGGATCTCCCAATGGCCGCTGCTGTTTCGACGCTGCACTTCCACGCAAGGCTTTGCCTGGGATACCAAAACGTATTCATTAAGTGCAGGGATGTGTCGATAGTGTGACGCTTTGGCTCCCCGATCGTAGGCTTCAGTAGAATCGGAAAGCACCTCAAAGATCACCACAGGATTCAGCATGGCTCCGTGCCCTCAAGGGCATTTTCGACGTGGCGCGCCAGGGCTGACGCCAATGCAGCATGCTCCAAGCTTCCGCCCGCCATGGCATAAATGAGCCCGCGCCAGTACTCGTGACGGCTCTCGGCTATCGCCTCCGCAGCAACGTATGAGGCATAGCTCATGCGGGCGGTAGGCTCTCGGAAAGACACGCCCGGAGCCTAGCATGCTCAAGGCCCCAGCCAAGCCATCAAACTCCCAGAGGATTGGGGACGCTCTTGGTTGATGATGCGCAGCTATTTTTGTTGCCGC
>Ga0209490_10000993_pt1 | contig 27599 bp, 23 predicted proteins | sample MAT06_FD_187209 | JGI IMG/M metagenome (GOLD analysis project Ga0209490, IMG submission 187209) | Freshwater microbial communities from Lake Fryxell liftoff mats and glacier meltwater in Antarctica - MAT-06 (SPAdes) (version 2) | ecosystem: Environmental > Aquatic > Freshwater > Ice > Liftoff... | reverse complement strand
GAGCCAGTACCCCGGCAAGAGCTCAGCCGGACTCCTTCGCCAGCTGGCAATTCTCGGAGCTGAGACGCTCGAGACATCCCGGGCCGCGCCGACGAAGCTTGAGCGACTGCTGGCGCGTCCCGGGGTCACGCCCGGTCGCGGCAGCATTCAGGAATACCTCGCGAGGCGACCAGATCTCCGGGAGTTCGATCCGGCCGACCCGAATCCCGGTACCCGGGCGCTTGAAGAGCTGCGCGAGGACAAGATTTGAACGCTGGACTTGGCGAACCGGTGTATTGCGATTCGTCGGCTCTGGTCAAATTAGTCCTGCCGGAGCGCGAGAGCGGTCCCCTGGTCGACTACCTGGCGGACAGTTCGGTCCAGATGGCATCTTCTGAGTTATGTGAAGTAGAACTCGTGCGTGCGGTCGCCCGTTCGAACTGGGACATGTTCGAACAGGCGCTCGAAGTGCTGGGCCGCACGATCCTTCTGCCTCTGACCACCTCCATCAAGTCGAGGGCTGGACTTCTGCAGCCGGGCACGGTCCGCAGTCTCGACGCCATTCACATTTCAACTGCTCTTGAGATCCAGGCGGACCTCAGGGTGTTGGTCTCCTACGATCAGCGCATGGTCGAGGCCGCGGAGTCATTCGGAATTCGGACGGTCTCTCCCGGCCTCTGAGCCCGATTTGGCAAACAACTCAGCCAAAAGAGAGACGTACTCACCGGGTGCCTGAACACCGGCAATCGCCGCGGCATCCTGCGCCGGTACGGCATCCGTCGTGGAAAGTCGCCCGGCGGAGACACCGCTTGCTGCGGCTCGGTGGCCTGGCAACGCTTCTGGCGGTCATCGGACCGGGCATGCTCGCCGGCCTTTCTGACGACGATCCCGCCGGGATCACCACCTACTCGATCCTCGGAGCCGAATACGGCTACGAACTTCTCTGGGTACTGGTCCTCTCCACCGGCGCCCTGATCATCTTCCACCAGATGGCGGTAAGGGTCGGCGTCGTCACCGGCAAGGGCCTTATGACTTTGATCCGGGAGCGCTGGGGACACCCTGTGGCGCATCTGGTCCTGACGGCGCTGGTGGCTGCCAATCTGGGCACCCTCTGCGCCGAGTTCGCCGGCGTCGCTGCGGCCTCGGACCTGCTCGGCTTTGACCAGCCGCTTGTCGTCGTTCCCCTGGTTGCCGTCGCGGTCTCTCTTCTGGTGCTCAGGGGTTCGTTCCGTCGGGTCGAACACATACTGCTGGCGATCAGCGCCGTCTTCGTCACGTACATCGTCTCCGGTTTCCTCGCCGGGCCCGACTGGGGATCAGCCGCCAAAGGAATGGTTGTCCCGAGCATCCCGCTCAACCGCGATGCGATCCTGATTGCGGTGGCCACCGTCGGCACAACGCTGGCCCCCTGGGGCCTGACCTTCATCCAGTCCTACGCAGTGGACAAGCGGCTCAAAGTCAAGGATCTGAAGTACGAGCGGATCGACGTCGCGGTCGGTGCGATCCTGACCGGCGTCATCGGAGCTTTCGTGGTGGTCGCCTGTGCGGCGACTATCCACGTCGCCGGCGGCTCGATCGAGACCGCCGGCGATGCCGCCCGGGCTCTCGAACCGCTGGCCGGCGGACTGGCCTCGCAGTTGTTCGCCTTTGGCTTCCTCGGGGCGGCTCTGCTTGCGGTGGCAATAGTGCCGCTTGCGACCGCCTATTCTGTATCCGAGACCACCGGCGGCAGGCATGACCTCAACGACAGCTTCTCCGAGGCGAAACAGTTCTATGTCAGCTACATGGTCGTGGTGGCGGTGGCTGCCGCCGTCGTGATGGTCCCGGGCGCGCCCCTGATCCCGATCCTTTTTCTCTCTCAGGCCCTGAACGCCGTTCTGCTGCTTGCGGTGCTCCCCTTCCTGTGGTCTCTCAGTCAGGACCGGGAGCTCATGGCCGCGCATGCTGTCCGTGGAACCGAGCGTGTGGTCAGTGGGGTCGCCCTGGTGCTGATCGCGCTGTCGATCCTCGCCCTTGCCGTATTCACCTTCCTCTGATGCGTCACTGAATTAGTGGAGGATGAGTGGCATCGTGGAAACGTTCGAAGAGCTTGGTCTTGCCGGACCGACAATGATCCTGGGAACGTAGCGGCTTACGCGCTGCCGATCATCGAACGCATCCTGAATGACGGGCCTGCTTACAACCCCACGGCCCTGATCCTCTTACCCACCCGTGAACTGGCCATCCAGGTGCACGAGGTGATCTTCCATCTATCGGCACGTGGAACCGTCGCCCGGGTCCTTGGCGCTTTCGAAGGAAAGCCTCTCACCAGCCAGATCGGACCGCTCAAACACGGAGTTGACATCATCGTAGGCACCCCGGGCCGGGTACTCGAACACGTCAAACGAAAAACCCTGCGAATCGAACAGCTCAAGTTGGTCGAAAGGCCGGTCGGGCTCTGACGTGGCATCTCCTGACTGACTGACGGCTTGACAACCAATCCATCGGGCGATATGTTCACGTCTTACGAGCCGACGTCAGGATCGGGCCGCGGCAGAGCTTTGGGAGAGGTGAGAGTTCGTGATCATTGGCGTCGGGCGGCAGGCACTTGCTTAACCTCGTACTGCGCGACCTTCAGTACCGCAAGCGCCAGTTTGCGATCGCGATCATCGGGGCCGGGCTGGTCTTCGCCCTCGCCCTGCTGCTCACCGGCGTCCGCGGCGGGTTCGACACAGAAGCCACGGCCACGGTAGAGGCCGCAGGCGCTGACGGCTGGATCGTCAAGGAGGGCGTGAGCGGGCCGTTCACCTCGATCTCGGTCCTGCCGACACGCACGGCCGGCTCTGTCCTGGCTGACGGCGGCGTGACCGACGCGGCTCCTTTCCTTGCCTCACCCAACCGCCTCAGACCTCCGGGCGCGACCGAGAACATCGGGGTCAACGTGATCGGCGTCGAACCGGGAGCGCTGGGGGCTCCGGTACCCGACGAAGGCGAGGCCCTGACCGCTCCGGGCCAGGTCGTCGTCGACAAGAGGGCCGACGCGTCGATCGGCGAGCAAGTGACGATCGGGGGGCGCGAGTACGAGGTCGTCGGACTGCTCTCGAACCGCACCTATTTCGGCGGGATACCGGTTGCCTACATGACCCTCTCGGATGCCCAGGAGCTGATCTTCGACGGGGCACCGTTGGCAAACGCGATCATCTTCACAGGCAACCTGACCAGCCCTCTCCCGGGGACGACCGTTCTCTCCGATGAAGCGGTGGAAAGCGACATGAAGGTCGGTCTCGCCGGGGCGATCGGCACGATCGACCTGCTGCGCGTGATGATGTGGATCGTCGCGGCGGTGATCATCGGGGCGGTCGTCTACTTGTCGGCTCTCGAGCGCACGACCGACTTCGCGGTGCTCAAAGCGGTCGGGAGCGGGTCGTGGTCGCTGGCGATCGGGCTGAGCATTCAGGCGATACTGGTTTCTCTGCTGGCAGCCGTGCTCGGGGTGATTATCGCCACCGCCCTTACGCCCGGGTTCCCCGCGCCCACCTCGATCGATGTCTGGGCCTACGTAACGCTCTTCGCGATCGCGGCGCTGGTCGGCGCCTTGGCCAGCCTCGCCGCGCTCCGCCGTGTCCTCAAGGTCGACCCCGCACGGGCTTTCGGATGAAGACCTCGGAACTGCGCATATCCGACCTGACGATCGAATACACGCGCAGCGGGTACGCCGTGCGCCCGATAGACGGACTCCACGCCGAGGCGGGCGACGGCGAGCTGGTCCTGCTGCTCGGGCCCAGCGGCTGCGGAAAGACCACAGCGTTGTCCTGTCTGGCCGGACTGCTCACGCCGACGGAGGGAACGATCACCGTCGGTGAGACCGAAGTCACCTCACTGGATGGCCAGGCGCTCACCGATTACCGGCGGTACGGGGTCGGCATCATCTTCCAGGCGTTCAACCTGATCCCCAGCCTGACGACGCTCGAGAACGTGATGGTGCCGATGAGAATCGCCGGTGTCGACCGCGCCACCGCCCGAGCCAGGGCGGAAGAGCTGCTCGAGCGCGTCGCGCTGCAGGAGCGCATGGCTCACCGTCCGGACGAGCTTTCCGGTGGTCAGCAGCAACGGGTCGCGATAGCCCGCGCCCTCGTACACGATCCACCGATGATCGTCGCCGACGAGCCCACTGCGCATCTCGACTTCATCCAGGTCGAGGGGATCCTGCGCCTACTGCGAGAGATCGCCTCGCCCGGCCGGCTCGTGGTCGTCGCGACGCACGACGACCGGTTCAGGCCACTGGCCGACCGGGTGATCGACCTGACCCCCGGTACCGCCTCCAACGAGGACGAGGAGTTGTCCGTGTCGGTATCGCCAGGTGAGATCCTGTTCAGGCAGGGCGACGATCCCGACTATGTATACGTTCTTCGGAGTGGTGCGGTCGAGATCTTCCGTGAGCGGACCGACGGTTCCGAAGAGCAGCTGGGTACGATGGCGTCCGGCGAGTACTTTGGCGAACTCGGACCGCTGCTGGGCCTCCCCCGCTCGGCAAGCGTCCGCGCCCGCGAACAGACCGAGCTGACCGGTTACGGCCCGCAGGCATTCCGCCGCTGGAAGGCGTCACGTCCCGCGCGCGGGACACCCGACGGTCAGTCTCAGAAGAGGTAGACGGACGACGCTTCGAAGGACGGTCCGGCTATTGCTCCCTTGAAATACCCGCCCGGACGGTATTGCTCCCCTTGACTAGCTCAATTCGACTACGAGCCAACTATCTGAAGCCCAAGTTGCTACGAAGCCTTGGCGCCGATCATTTGGCGGCTGCCTTGGAAACTGTCATGGACCTCGACTGCCTGGTGACCTATGACTCGAAGCTTGCGCGAGCAGCGGACGACGCTGGTCTCAGAGTTTTGTCACCCGGAATAAATTTCAGTGAAGAATGAGCGCCATCGAAGAATCGTTCGAAGAGCTTGGTCTTGATGGAGCGAGCGTAGGCACCCTTTCCGAACTCGGATACGGGCAGCCGACCGCCTTCCAGGCAGCAGCAATCCTTTCCTTGAGCGAGAAGCGTGACCTTCTCGGCCGGACCGACAATGATCCTGGGAACGTAGCGGCTTACGCGCTGCCGATCATCGAACGCATCCTGAATGACGGGCCTGCTTACAACCCCACAGCCCTGATCCTCTTACCCACCCGTGAACTGGCCATCCAGGTGCACGAGGTGATCTTCCAGCTATCGGCGCGTGGAACCGTCGCCCGGGTCCTCGGTCTATTCGAAGGAAAGCCCCTCACCAGCCAGATCGGACCGCTCAAACACGGAGTTGACATCGTCGTAGGCACCCCTGGCCGGGTACTCGAACACGTCAAACGAAAAACCCTGCGAATCGAACAGCTCAAGATCCTTGTCTTCGACCGGGCAGACGAAATCCTGGACACGGGCGCCGCCCGGGAGGTCGAATCGATTGTCGAAGCCACACCAAAGACCCGCCAGACGGTCCTTCTTTCGGCTACCTCCCCACCCCGCGTAATCCGGATGGCTCGGCAGCACCTCCTTCGCCCGGAACTCGTCGGCATCAATGCTGATGAATTTGAATCGGATACTCCTTCGGAGACGCCGGCAGCCGCAATGGTGAACCTGTACTTCGGCGCCGGCAAAGGCAACGGAGTCACCCCGCGCGACCTGGTTGGGGTCATTACCAACGAAGGTGGTCTGACCGGTGATCAGATCGGCCCGATCAAGATCAAGCAGAACTTCTCACTGGTGTCCGTGCCTGCGGATCAGGCCGAAGTCCTGGTGAGCATGCTGCGAGCCAGTCGAATCAAAGGCCGCAAGGTCAAGATTCGCCTCGAACGCTTCTAGGGACACCGAGAATCGAGTGCCGGTGCCACTACCGGCCTCAGCCGGCCTCAGTCCCTGGGACCGTTGGTGTTGATGAAGACGACCGGTCCCGGCCCGAGGGTTCTCTCCGCGCTGAGAACTCCGGCCATCGCCTTCGCTGTGTAGACCGGATCGAGGTTGATCCCGGTCCGATCCAGAACCTCCTCTGCGGCCCGCCGGGCCGGCTCGGTCGAGTGCCCGTAGCCGGCACCGATCTGGTTTTCGACAACTACCAGCCGATCGCCGTCGAGGTTTATGTCAGGTAGCGCAGCCCCGCGCCTTCGCAGCAACCTTGCGCTTCTGCCAGCCAGGCCGAGTAGCGCCTTCGAGTCGAGCCGGAGGGTGTCGTTGACTACGACGGCCAGCACTTTTGTGTTGAGCCCGGCCAGCTCAAGACCTAACAGCAGCCCGGCGGCGGTGCCGCCTGAGCCGACCGCGGTCACGACGTATGAAGGCTCGGGCAGCTCGCCCCCGGCCACCTGCGCAGCCAGCTCCAGTGCGATCTCCGTTCCGCCGAGCGCACCGATCGCAGAAGAACCACCCGCCGGCAGGAAGTACGGCCGGTGGCGGACCATCAGCCCCACGACCGCGGCGACCGTCCGTGCCTTGGTGTGGGTGAAATGGATCTCTGCGCCGGAGCGCTCCAGCCGCTCCATCTGCTCTCTCACATGATCGTCGACTGGCTGGTCGATCAGCGCGAGCACTGTCTTCAGGCCGTGCTCGCGGCCGTAGAGCGCACAGGCGAGGCCCCAGTTAGTGCCCAGGCCTCCAACCGTGAGAATCGTGGAACGACGCCGCCGCTTGGCCTCCGGAATGAGCCACTCGAGCTTTCGCACCTTGTTGCCTCCCCAGCCGCCATTGCCGAATACGCCCTCATCCTTCAGCCAGATTTCGACTGAAGCATCACCGAGCTGCGGCAGGGGCCGGAGCGGCGTCGGAGCGTTGCCCAGGTGAACGCTTGGCAGCGATTCCTTCAGTTCCGGAAACAGTTCGTGAAGGCGGTTCATCCTGTGTGCTTCTCCTTCCGCCACTACGGCCGGGAACGTTTTGCAAGGGCGATGGGAACCTATACGGCCGGTGCGGGCCGCCTCATCCCTCTCGAAGTTCAGCCGACTTCGACGCCCTTCCAGAAGGCGATCCGATTGGTGATCATCGCGGCCTTCTCTTTCGGCTCGGGGTAGTAGAAGGCAGCACCGGCGTTGGTATCGCCTTCAACGACGATGTCGTAGTACGCGGCGGTGCCCTTCCAGTGGCAGACCGAACTCTGATCGCTTTCAACCAGGTGTTCGGAGTTGACGGATTCTTTCGGGAAGTAGTGGTTGCCCTCAACGATCACGGTGTCGTCACTTCGGGCGATCTCCGCCCCGTTCCATTTCGCTGCTACCGAGTTGTCAAAATCCACGGTCATCTCCTGTCGTATTGGTGTTCCGTTGTAATGAGTAATCCTCTCAGGCTGCGCATCCCGGCTCCGTTCTTCGTGGTCTTGATTCTGGTCGAGGGCAACTTTCGAGACCGGCCGGGGTTGAAGAAGTGTCCCCGGGTTGTAGAGTGACCCGGCTGCGCCCTAGAACCCGAACCAGGAGAGAACCTTGATCGCTCGCCCGAGCCACATGCCCCACGTCTTCGCGATTGTCGTCCTGACGATCGCCGCCCTGTTCATGGTCACCGCCACTGCGCCTTCAGGGGCTTTTGCAGCAGGAGCCCAGGCTTCCCTGACCAAGCAGCAGAAGGCCAAGGCCAAAGCGAAGGCAAAAGCCAAAGCGAAAGCACGTGCCAGAGCACGGGCGAAGGCCAGAATGCTCCGGGGTCCCGCCGGACTCAGGTTCTACACGCCGACCCGACCGATTCCGGTCCGCAACGGAAGCCTGATCTGGTCCCGTGCCGCCGGCGGAACCGTGCCGCTCTCGAGCGCCGCCTCGACCAGGCTGATCCTCTACAGCTCCAAATCGGTCACCGGCAAGAAGGTCGTCGTCTCCGGTTCGGTGAGCATTCCCAAGGGCAAGGCCCCGAGGGCCGGCTGGCCCGTGATCTCCTACGGCCACGGCACCACCGGCATCGCCGATAAATGTGCTCCGTCGCGCAACACCGCCGGCGGATCGGCGGAGGGCTACATCAGCTACACCGACCCGATCCTGAACTCCTGGCTGGACGCCGGCTACGCGGTCGCCCGCAGCGACTACGAAGGACTCGGAACTCCGGGCGTCCACCCCTTCCTCGTCGGCAAGTCCTCGGGCCGGGGAATACTCGACATCGTGCGTGCCGCCCACCAGATGAACCCGGCGATTTCTAAGCGTTTCGTGATCACCGGTCACTCTCAGGGTGGCCACGCCGCGCTGTTTGCCGCCGACCAGGCCGCGACCTGGACACCGGAGCTCAAGCTGAAGGGCACCGTCGCCTACGCGCCGGCCTCACAGCTCAAGGAACAGCTGCCGCTGCTCTCGGGCTTCAACGACCCGAGCTCGCTGACCGCGCTGGCGACGTTGATCGTTCGTGGCATCAGCTCGGTATACCCCGAGATCGACTCTGAAGCGCTGCTTTCGGACACGATTCTGCCGTTCTATCCGGATACGCTGACCGAGTGCCTCTCCCGGCTGAGCGAGCCCGACAGCCTTGCCGGAATCGCTCCCAGCCAGTTGGTCAGAGGCGGTGCCGATACGGCCGCCCTGCTGCAAGTGCTCGGCGAGCAGAACCCGTTGGCCAAGAGCTCGGCCCCGATCGTGCTCGCGCAGGGACTGGCCGATACGACCACCTACCCGTTCCTGACCAGCAACCTGAACACCGAGCTGGGCAAGATTCCGGGTAATGATGTCGAATACCTCACCTACCCCGGCGTGGATCACGGTTCGATCCTTGATGCCTCGGAGGCGGACATTGACCCGATCATCGAAGGCTGGCTCCCTGGGGGAAAGTAGTTCCGAGCGGATCACTTCGATGCGGCGAGCGACGGCGGCTTTTGCCGCCGTCGGCGCGTTCGGACTCCAGCCGAAGCGATGAACCAGCCGGAAGCACCCAGACGCACACGGCTCGCAGGCGAGCGAACCCAGCTCGCCTGGTGGAGGACAGCCCTTGCCGCCTTTGCAGTGGGCCTTGGTGTCGGTCGCGGCATTCCTGCACTTGACAGTTCGGTTCCCTCCTGGCCATACATCGTCCTCGGCACCGGCTTCGTCATCTACGGCTTGCTGCTGATGCAGTTCGGAAACCGTCGTGGCGGCGACGTCGATCGAGCCGTGATTGCCGGCGAGTATGCGGCCCCGGGCAGGCTCACCACACGGCTGCTCGGCTGGCTGGGTCTAGCGCTGGGCTTCGGAACCGTTCTGGTCCTGCTGTTCGCCGGCTGAGCTACGGTTGCCGGCGACCGAATTCAGCCGAGCCAGGCAGCGAGTTCGTCCAGGGCGTCGGGCTCTACGTAGTAATAGACCCACAACCCGCGCCGCTCGCTGTCGAGAATTCCGGCGTCGCGAAGCTTCTTCAGGTGGTGCGAAAGGGTCGGCTGACTGAGGTCGAACAGCGGGAGCAGTTCACAGACGCAGACCTTGCCGGCGTGCTTGCGCAGCACATCGACCAGCGTCAGACGCACCGGGTCACCCAGGGCCTTGGCGATTGCCGCCATGCGCTCCGCTTCCTGCCGCTCGACTTCCGGGTAGACCACCGGTTCGCAGCAGGGTTCCCCCGGCGGTCGTTTGCGCTTCGGTGTGAGCGTCAGTTCGGAACTCATCGAAATCCATCAAATCAGTTCCATTGACGTCTGTCAATTGATAGCTTCGAACACATGGAGATGAGGACTCAACGGGAAAGCCGGCAGTGAGAGTCGCGATCAACGGCTTCGGCCGTATGGGCCGATTGACGATGCGGGCGGCTCACGGCAGCCCCGGCATCGAGATCGTGGCGGTGAACGAGCCAGGCTGCGATGCTGCCACATCGGCTCACCTGCTCGAGTTCGATTCGGTTCACGGGCACTGGGCTGTCCCCTGCGGCGTCTCTTCAGGGGTGCTTGAGGTGAACGGACGTAGCCTTGCCTACACCTCGGAGTCCGAACCAGCCGGGCTCGGATGGACCGGCCAGGACGTCGATCTGGTGCTCGAGTGTTCTGGCCGGTTTCGCACCCGGGCGGGACTTCAGCCGTTCCTCTCGGCTGGAATCGGGACCGTGCTGGTGGCCGCACCGGTCAAGGCCGTTGCGCTCAATGTCGTGTACGGGGTCAACCACCATCTGTACGACCCGGCGCGACACGACATCGTGACCGCGGCCTCCTGCACCACGAACTGTCTGGCCCCGGTGGTCAAAGTCCTCCACGAAAGGATCGGAATCGAACACGGCTCGATCACCACGCTGCACGACATGACCAATACACAATCGGTGGTCGATGCGCCCCACAAGGACCTGCGCCGGGCGAGGGCCGCGAGCCTTTCGCTGATCCCGACCTCGACCGGCTCAGCCACCGCGATCGGCATGATCTTCCCGGAACTTGAAGGCAGGCTCGACGGGCTCGCCGTCCGGGTTCCGCTGCTCAACTCGTCGCTCACCGACTGCGTCTTCGAGATGCAGCGACCGACCGACGCCGAGGAGGTCAACGCTCTGCTGGCCGACGCGGCGTCCGGCGATCTTGCCGGGATCCTCGGCTACGAAGAACGGCCTCTGGTTTCCTGCGACTACCGTGGCGACCCCCGGTCCTCGATCGTGGATGCACTTTCCACCCGTGTGATCGACCGGACCCAGGTGAAGGTTTTTGCCTGGTACGACAACGAGTGGGGCTACGCGAGTCGGCTCGTTGACCTGCTCGAGCTGATCTCGAGCCGGGCCGACTAGACCATGTCGGAGCCTGCTGCGGCCTCCGGCAAGCGGGGCGACCTTCGCAACTACATCCTGGTGACTGCGGCCTACTGGGCTGACACCGTCGCTGACGGGGCCACCCGGATCCTCGTCCTCTTCTTCTTCTACCAGCTGGGCTACTCGCCGTTCGAACTCGCCACGCTGTTCGTGTTTTACGAGTTCTTCGGTCTGCTGACCAACCTGGTCGGCGGATACGTGGCCGCCCGGCTGGGGCTCAAGAGCACGCTCTTCGCCGGTCTCGGAATTCAGGTGCTCGCACTCGCGATGCTCGGACTGCCCTCCGAGACCTGGCTGATTGTGCCCTGGGTAATGGCCTCGCAGGCACTGTCGGGGATTGCCAAGGACCTGACCAAGATGAGCTCCAAGAGCGCGGTCAAGCTGGTCGTTCCGGAGGATTCCGAGTCCTCGCTGTTCCGCTGGGTCGCCATTCTCACCGGGTCGAAGAACGCCCTCAAGGGCGTCGGATTCTTCATCGGGGGTCTGCTGCTGACGGTGATCGGTTTCCAGGCCGCGATGCTGGCATTGATGGCGATGGTGCTGGTCACCCTGGTGACGACGGCGACCCTGATGCATGGGGGCCTCGGCACTGTGGATGCCACCGCCCGTTTCCGTCACATGTTCTCCAGCAGCGGGGCGATCAACATCCTCGCTGCGGCGCGCGTATTCCTCTTCGCCTCCAGGGACGTCTGGTTCGTGGTCGCGCTGCCCGTCTTCCTGCGCAGCGAACTCGGATGGAGCTTCTGGGAGGTCGGCACCTTCCTCGCGATCTGGGTGATCGGTTACGGAATCGTGCAGGCATCATCACCGGCTTTCCTTGATCGACGCGCCGCTGCCGGTGACGGCCCCCCTGACGGCCGAGTCGCCACCCGGCTCGCCTTCATTCTTTCCCTCCTCCCCGCCCTGATCGCAACCGCGTTGATCGCGAACTTCGATCCGACCGTGATTCTGGTCGTAGGCCTGATCGTGTTCGGCCTGGTGTTTGCTATGAACTCAGCCGTTCATTCCTACCTGGTGCTCTCCTACTCGAAGGCAGAGCGGGTTTCGATGGATGTCGGCTTCTACTACATGGCGAATGCCGGTGGACGACTGACGGGCACGCTGCTCTCCGGGCTCGTCTACCAGTTCTGGGGGCTAACCGGCTGCCTGTGGGTTTCCTGCGTTTTCCTTGTCGCGGCCGGACTGATCTCACTTCGCCTGCCCCGCCGAAACGCGGGAATTCCGGTACTCAGCCAGACGGCGTGAGCAGGGTGCTCAGCCGCTGGTTGTGGAAGCTGCTGCCGCCGAGGAACGCCGCATCAAGCTGCGCCCGCTTGTAGAACCAGTGGACGTCGGCCTCCCAGGTGAAGCCGATGCCTCCGTGGGCCTGGATTGCCGAACCTGTGACTTCAATCCCCGCCTTCGAGGCGGATGACTTGGCCAGCGCCGCCGCCTCTGGCAGGCGATCGCGGTCGGCGTCGGCGGCCCAGGCGGCGAAGTAGGTGGTGGCGCGCGCACCTTCGGTGTGGAGCAGCATCTGCGCACAGCGATGCTGCACCGCCTGGAAGGACCCGACCGGACGCCCGAACTGCCTGCGGTCCTTCACATATTCAAGGGTCATGTCGAGCACACGGCGACAGATCCCGACCAGCTCGGCCGAGACCAGCACCGCCGCCAGGTCGAGGGCCGACTGCGCATCCCCCGGCATAGGCTCACCGGTGGAGGGGTCCGGTTCCGGCTTCGAGTACCGGCGGGTCGGATCGATTGTCCCGAGCGCCGGGATACCGGGATCGGGGAGAAGCTTCATGGTGCCTGATTCGCGGTCGGCGATCACAAGTACGTCGGCCGCAGCCGCATCGGCGACTATCTCCCCGGCGATTCCGAACGCTCCGGTCGCTTCACCGGCGGCGAGACGGCCCAGCCAGGCTCGCTGCTGTTCGGGGCTGCCGGCCTCGGTGATCGCGGCGGCGCACATCACCGAGCTCAGGAAAGGACCGTTCAGCAGGGCGTAGCCGGACTCTTCAAGCAGGCCCGCGAGTTCGACGTAGCCGAGCCCCCCTCCCCCGTGCTGCTCATCTACCGCTACTCCGGGCCAGCCGAGCTCGGCCAGTTCCCGCCACAGCTGCTGATCGTACTCTCCAGCCTCGGCCGCCTCTCGCTGTTTATCAGGCGTCGAGCGTGATGCGAGCAGGTCCTTTGCCGTGCGCTTGATCTCGTGCTGGTCTTCGGTGAAATCGAATCTCATCTCCGGCTCACTTCCTGGGCAGCCCGAGCACCCGCTCGGCGACGATGTTCTTGAGGATTTCTGTGGTCCCGCCTTCGATCGAGTTGCCGCGGGAGCGCAGGAGTTCGTAGGCCCAGGAGTCGCCCTCGGTGAGCGAGTCCGCGCCGCGGATCGAGACGGCGAGCTGGGCCAGCATCTGGTTGGTCTCCGACCAGAGCCACTTGGTCAGCGAACCCTCGGGTCCGGGCTGGCCGTACTGCTCGATCGAACTCAGGCCGCGATAGGCCAGCAGGCGCAGCGTTTCTGTGCGCACATGCATGTCACCGAGCGCTTCGGCCACGACAGGGTCTTTGATTCGTCCGTTCGACTGGGCCTCTCCGGTCAACCGGTCGAGCAGTTGGCGCAGCCTTACCTGAAGGAAGAACCCGAGCCCTGAACGCTCGTTCATCAGCGTAGTCAGAGCGACGTTCCAGCCGTCCCCCTCCCCTCCGAGCATGTTTTCGTTAGGGATCCTCGCCTCTTCGATGAACAGTTCGTTGAACTCGGCTTCGCCTGTTATCTGGACCAGCGGCCGTATCTGGACTGCCTCCTGCTCCATGTCCATAAGAAAGTAGGAGAGCCCTTTGTGTTTGGAGGCTTCAGGGTCGGTGCGGGCGACGAGCATGCACCACTTTGAGTACTGGGCGCCGCTGGTCCAGACCTTCTGTCCGGTCACCACCCAATCGTCGCCGTCACGGACCGCCCTGGTCTTGACTGCAGCAAGGTCGGATCCCGCCTCCGGCTCGCTGAAGCCCTGGCACCAGACCTCGTCAGCCGAGAGGATCGGCGCGAGGTAGCGTTCCTTCTGCTCGTCTGAGCCCCAGGCCATGATCGTCGGACCGGCAAGCAGCAGACCGAGCACGTTGGCCGGAAGCGGCGCGTTGGCACGGCCCAGCTCCTCGAAGAAAATCGCGGACTGCATCAGTGAAGCGTCGCGCCCGCCGTATTCGCGTGGCCAATGGACCGCGCCCCAGCCTCCCTCGAAGAGGGTGCGCTGCCAGTTCCGGCGGAACTCGAAAACGGTGTCTTCGTCTCCGCGCGGTTCTTCGCCAGGGTTGTTGGCCTCGAACCAGTTCCTCAGTTCATCCCGGAACTCAATCTCTTCGGCGGAAAAAGTCAGATCCATGGCGAACTAGTTTAGGAGAATCGGCGGCTGGAGGTCATCGGACCCGGTCGTTGTCTTCCGGCGGGGCGACCTGCGGGGCGACCCGCGAGGAGTACTCGGAGCGGGCTAGCGGGTCGATGCCCGAATACACCTTGTGCAGGCCGAAAACCCTGACGATCCTTTCCCGTGCCTTCGGTGGCAGCATCCCCCCGAACCGGACCAGGTATCCGCTGAGGCGTGGTACGAATACGTCTTCCCGGCGGTGTTCGATGGCCGCGAGGGTCTCTTTCGCGACTTCCTCCGGCTTGACCAGTCTGATCAGCGGCACCTTGCGGGTGCCCGACATCATGCCGGTGTCAACCGGGCCCGGCATCACACAGGTCAGGCAGATTCCGCTGCCCCGGTACTCGAACCGGACTGTGTCGGTGAAGCCGACCACGCCGAACTTCGAAGCGGTGTAGGCGGCAAGGGCCGGCGTGGCGATCCTCCCGGCCTGGGAGGCGACGTTGACGATCTGTCCACGACCTCGTGGTTCCATGCGTTTCAGGGCGCTCAGGGTGCCGTTGATCACCCCGTTCAGGTTCACTTCGAGGATGCGGTCGAGCATCTCCCGGGGCTGCTCACCGACCCGTTCACACGCCTCGGCGATGCCGGCGTTGTTGACCAGTACCGCAACCGGGCCCATCTCCTCCTCCACAAGGCTTACTACCTCGTCGAACCCGGACCTGTCGGTGACATCCAGCCCATAGCCGCGACATTCTTCACCGAGCCTCGTTGCTGTCCCGATCGCAGCCGAAGCGTCGATATCGGCTACCGCAACCCTTGCGCCCGCTCTCGCCGCGGCCTCCGCAATGGCGAGTCCGATTCCCCTGGCGCCTCCGGTAATCAGGATCACTTCGCCAGTCAGAGAACTCATGGCGGCAGCCTACCGCCGCGCGGCTAACCGGCGTTTCGGAGTTCGACCAGGTTCGCGAGCTCTTCGTTGGACAGTTCGGTCAGCGCCGATTCCCCGGAACTCACGATCGCATCTGCCAGCTCACGCTTGCTGTCGTGGATCGCGGCGATCCGGTCCTCGATCGTGCCTTCGGCAATCAGTCTGTGTACCTGGACCGATTTTGTCTGACCGATGCGGTGGGCCCGGTCGGTGGCCTGTTCTTCCACCGCCGGGTTCCACCACCGGTCGAAGTGGATTACATGGTCGGCCCGGGTCAGGTTCAGGCCCGTGCCCGCCGCCTTGAGCGACAATAGGAACACCGAAACCTCACCCTCCTGAAAGCGGTCAACCATGCTCTCGCGCTTTGAGACGGGCGTGCCACCGTGAAGCAGCTGGCTTTCAATTTTGCGCTCGTCGAGGTGCCGCTTGAGCAGCTTTGCCATCGCGACGTACTGCGTGAAAACCAGCACCGCTCCATCCTCGGCGAGGATCGTGTCGAGCAGCTCGTCGAGGAGCTCAAGCTTGCCGGAGCGCTCCACAAGAACGGGCTGTTCCTCCTTGAGGTACTGCGCCGGGTGGTTGCAGATCTGCTTCAGCGAGGTCAGCAGCTTCAGCACCAGGCCCCTCCTGCCCATGCCTTCGCTGGTGCGGATCTCGAGCATGTTGTCGCGAACCGCGCGTTCGTAAAGCATGATCTGCTCGGGGCTGAGGGCTACCGGCTGGTCGGTGATCGTTTTCGGAGGCAGCTCGGGTGCAATCCCCGGGTCCGACTTGCGGCGTCGCAGGACGAACGGCCGGACCAGTTTCGAGAGCATCTTCGTGCTCGACTCCCTGCGCTCCGTTTCAATCGGGTCAGCCCAGTTGCTCCGAAAGGACGAGTGCGTGCCGAGCAGGCCGGGCGTGGTCCAGTCGAGGATCGCCCAGAGCTCGGAGAGGTTGTTCTCGACCGGGGTACCGGTCAGGGCTACCCTCGAGCGGGCCGGAATGGTCCGCAGGGCCCTGGCACCGGCCGAGCGTGGGTTCTTGACGTGCTGAGCCTCGTCGGCCACCAGCAGACCCCACTTGACTGCTCCGAACTTGATCGCATCGAGTCGCATAGTGCCGTAGGTAGTCAGAACGAAGCCCTTGCCGACGCCGTCGAGAGTCCGTCCGCCGCCGTGATAGCGACGAACTTCCTCACCCGGGGCGAAGCGGCGGATCTCCCGCTCCCAGTTGCCGAGCAGCGAGGCCGGACAGACCACGAGCGTCGGTCCGTCAGTCTTTTCGTTGCCCTTGCGATGCAGGTGGAGGCCGATCAGCATCACTGTCTTGCCAAGTCCCATGTCGTCAGCCAGACAGCCACCGAGGCCCAGAGACGTCATGCGATGCAGCCACCTGACACCCTCGAGCTGGTAAGCACGAAGGACTGCGTTCAAGGCTGCCGGCTGCTCGGCGGGCTCGCGGGCGCCGTCCTCACGGGTGATCTGTTCACGCAGATCAGCCAGCCATCCAGCAGCCTCGACCTCGACCGTGCGACCGTCGATCATGGTGCTGCCGGTAAGAGCCACGCTGAGTGCGTCGATCGCCGTCAGTGGTCGCAGGTCGGGGTTGCGTGACCGGTGTGCCTGCACCGGCGGCACCAGCACCCAACGATCACGCAGCCAGGTGACCGGACGGTTGGTCCGGGCGAGTGACTCAAGTTCAGCCGGGCTGAGTTGCACCCCGTCCAGGTAGAGCCGCCAGGAAAAGCCCTGCAGCGAGGATTCATCGAACACTTCAGGCACGCTGCGACTCAGCCCACCCGTGCTGCCGACCACCACCCGGGCTTCGAGCGAATCGTTGAGGGCGGGATCCCAGGTCAGCGAAACCCCCGAGCTCTCCAGCCTCTCCGCCGCACCGTCGAGCAGGTCTTCGACTTCCGGGTCCGTAAGCCGCAACCCGTCGGGGACGTCAGCATCAAGAAGACGCCGGAGCGGCGACCAGGCGGCGGCGGCCATACCCACCCCGAGCGTGGTGTCGATGCGCCCGCGGGCGCCGAAAGACTCCTTGTCCTGCTCCCAGAGGCCGCGTACGTCTTCGAAAACGTCCGGCCGACCGGGTCGGTGAGCCTGGACAGTTATCTCGAAGGATCCCGCATCGTAATCTCCGGCCGGCTCGGCGACCCTCAACCGGATCGAGGCCTCAGACCGCTTCTTTGCACGGCCTCCGCTGCCGGCCCCGGGTGCCGGCTTGGCCTTCCTGCGAGGTCGTGATGGGATCGGGGTCGAAGACAAAGCGGACCGGGAATTGTACCCGCTCTGGCCGGTCGGCCCCTACGGTGGCCCGGAAACCACCTCCTGAGACGCCTACCCGTCGCCGGTTCCGGCCTGCTTCGGGTTGAGTGTCTTCATGTCGATTCCCTCGCGCCGAAGGAGCAGGTAGCAGAGCCATATGCCGAGGGCGAAGAGCGGCAGACCCATTGCCGTACGGGCGATTCCCAGCGCGACGAGGGAACCGGCGAGGTAGAACGGCAGCTGGACCGCAAGACGGGTCGCAAACAGGGCCACCCAGACCCAGCTCATCCGGTTAAAGAGGCGCACCCGGGCAGGATCCTGGCGCCATTTCATGCCGTCGCCGATCAGCGGGCCGATCAGCACCCCCATCAAGGGCCAGCCAACGGCTATGGAAACAGCATACGCAACCGCATAACCGGCGTTGAACAGCAGTCCGGGCAGGAAGAAGTCCTCGGCCCTGCCCGTGCGGGTGGCGATGAAGCCGGCGATCGCCACCCCGATGAATCCCGCGGCCGCAAAGCGCACCGACTCGCCCCTGACCAGCCTGATCAGACCGATGATCGCGCCGAGGCCAACCGCGGCGATCGCCGAAAGCTGAAGGTCCTGCCCGGAAACGCTGTATACGGCAACGAACACCAGGCCCGGCAGGCTCGAGTCGGCGATGCCCTGGGGGCCGCCCATCTCGTCGAGCAGGTTCAGTTGCTGCTTGCGGTCGAGCTCGGGCTCAACCTCGGGGCCGTGCTCCGGGTGCCCGGTGGGTGTCTCGTTTTCGCTCACTCGGTCATTGTGGCTGAATGCCCTTGCGGCCGCCCCTTCACGACAAAGCCCGGAGGGTTGAGACAGCTTGAGGCAGCACGCTGGTACGAAGCACAGAGTTCCTCGTCACAGGACGGCAAGACGGTTCAGGCGGCGTAAGGGACCAGCGGCCAGACGGTCTGGACTTTTTCCGACCGGCCCTCGCGGTCGAAGTACTCCTGCAGTGAGCGTCCCTGTTCGTCGGCCCACAGAATCTGGTCGTCGTGAAGGGTCGGCAGGTCGTAGGCGCCCAGCTCGGCGTTGATGCGGCCGAGCTTCCAGGCCAGCCGGGCCGCAGCGAGCGCGTCAGCGTCAGCGGCGTGGGCGTCGGTGAGCGGGATGCCGTAGTCCTCGCACAGAATCCCCAGGGTCCGCCCTCCCTTGCGAAACTTGTTGATCTTCTTCTCGAGCACGTAAGGGTCGATCACCAGCAGTCCTTCGGGGCCGCCGACCAGTTCGATCAGCGGCTGGACCCCGTGGCGCCGGGCCTCGCGGTCGAGGATGGTCAGGTCGAAACGCGCGTTGAAGGCGACGATAGGGATGTCCTCGGCGACCGCGGAAGCGAGGGCCCCGGTGATTTCGGCAACCGCGCCGGCGGCGCTCTGCCCCTCGGCTCGCGCTTTCTCGGTGGTGATCCCGTGGACCGAAGTTGCATCTGCGGGAATCTCGACTCCGGGGTCCACCAGCCAGGTACGGCTCTCGCTTTCCCGGCCCCCTCCGACGATGCTCACCGCAGCGGTGACGATCCGGTCGTTTTCGGTGTCGGTACCGGTGGTTTCGATGTCGTAGGCGGCCAGTCGGCCTTCGAACCAGTTCACGCCAGAAACCGTACCTCCCTGATCGGACGGTTTCCGGGGGATCTCGGTTGTGTCGCCTGGCGAAGCTTCACTGTCTGCCCGAATGTCGCGAGGTCTCGATCCGTAACGGACGGGCCTCCACCGTATGGTCGACCTGAAGGGTGGTGTGCTCGATCCCGAACCGTTCAAGCAGCAGCGCCTCAAGCTCGAATCGGATCCGGTGGCAGTCGGCATTCGGGCCTGTCAGAACATGCGCAGAAAGCGTCGGGAAGCCGGAGGTGATCTGCCAGACATGGAGGTCGTGGACCTGATCGACCCCTTCGTGTCCGGCCATGGCCATTCCGATTTCCTCTGCGTCCATTCCACCGGGAGTCGACTCCAGCAGCACGTCGACCGCCTCCCTGAGCACAGACCAGGCGCTGGCTGCGATAAGCAGTGAGATGAGGATCGAGACGATCGCGTCGATCTGCTGCCATCCCGTGAGGATGATCACCCCGGCGGCGACGATGACACCCACTGATCCTGCAAGGTCGCCCAGCACATGACGTAGCGCGGCGCGCACGTTGAGGCTCTCTCCTCCTGAACGCATCAGCACCCGGGCCGCAACAAGGTTTACGAGCAGGCCGACCAGCGCGATCAGGAGCATTCCCGGTCCGAGAATCTCCACCGGATCCGCCAGCCGCCGGAGAGCCTCGACGATCACCCAGATCGAAACGACCACGAGCAGCACTCCGTTGACCAGCGCTGCGAGGATTTCCGCCCGCTTGAAGCCGAAGCTGTGTCTCGCGGTTGCAGGTTTTGCAGCAAGTGAGACGGCGGCGAGTGCGAGAAACAGCGAGAAACTGTCGGAGAGCATGTGCCCGGCGTCAGCGAGCAGGGCCAGACTGCCTGTGAGCAGACCGCCAACCGCCCCCACCACCATGAATCCGGCCGTCAAAGATGCGGCGACCAGCAATGCCTTGCGGTCTGCGTGTCGCCAGGCTCCCGGACCGTGAGAGTGCCCGGCTTCGTCGCGCTGGTCGGGCTCTTCTGCCGGGCTACTCACTGCGTATCAGTGTAGAAGGGGTCGGCCGTGCGTTGATACGGTGATCCCGTGGCATCCACCGATCAGAAAGCACCCAGCGATCAGAAGGCTTCCGGCCGGCGCTCCAGGCCGCTGACGACCTGATCCAGGGAAACTGATTTTGGCTAACCCGATCAAGGATCCCGGTACAAGCTGGCGTGACGCCGGTACGGACTTCATCAAGAGCGAGGTCTCAGGTGGGGCCGTGCTGCTGGTTGCGGCGGTCGCCGCGATGCTGTGGGCGAACGCGCCATTCGGGGACAGCTACGAGTCGTTCTGGCAGACAAAGCTGACCCTGGGGTTCGGGCAGCTTGCGATTACCGAGGATCTACAGCACTGGGTCAACGACGCCCTGATGGTCTTTTTCTTCTTTGTGGTCGGGCTTGAGATCAAGCGGGAACTGGTGGTCGGCGAGCTGAACGAGCGCAGCAAGGCGCTCCTGCCCTTGATCGCGGCTATCGGTGGCATTCTCGTCCCGGGGCTGATCTTCCTATCCCTGAACCTTGGCGGCGTCGGCGAGGGCGGCTGGGCTATCCCGATGGCGACCGACATCGCCTTCGCGGTGGCGGTCCTCGCCCTGCTCGGCAAGCGCATCCCTTCCGGGGTGCGTCTGCTGCTGCTCAGCATCGCGATCATCGATGACGTAATCGCCATCCTGATCATCGCGATCTTCTATTCCAAGGACATCAGCATGGTCTGGCTCGCAGCCGGTGCGGCGGGGATCCTGATCGTCTACCTGATGCAGCGGTTCGGTGTGTCCCGTATCTGGCCCTACTGGGCGATAGGCATCGTCGTCTGGGTCGCCTTTCTTTCCTCGGGAGTCCACGCAACGATCGCAGGCGTGATTCTCGGCCTGATGACACCGGCCCACCCCGTCAAGGGTCGCCACGTGATCGAGGATCTCGAACGCCAGCTCCATCCCTGGACAAGCATGGTGATCGTGCCCCTGTTCGCGCTGGCCAACGCGGGCATCGTCATATCGGCTTCCATCCTGGCCGACGCCACCGCCAGCATGATTTTCTGGGGGGTGGCGCTCGGGCTGGTTTTCGGCAAGGTGATCGGAATCGGGTTCGGGATATCGATCGCTCAGAGGTTCGGCTGGGGCACGACTCCCGACGGCGTCACTTCCTCCCATGCCTGGGGAGTCGCCGCGCTGGGCGGGATCGGCTTCACCGTCTCGCTGTTCATCGCCGAGCTTTCGTTCGAGAACGAACAGTTGCTCGAGTACGCGAAGATCGGGATCTTCACCGGGTCCATCGTCAGTGCCCTGATCGGGGTTTTCCTGCTGACCCGCCGCAGGTCCAAGGCCGGCGCGGAGGTGGATCGAGCCGCCGGCCCCTAATGAGCGGGTGCGTCAGGTTTCCTGGGCGCGTCCGGCTGAAACGCCCGGGTCCGGCCCCAGGCCGGGAGAAACATGGAGTGGCGGGCCTACCGGGCCTTTGTCTTCGGGCTCGACGTTGCCGGTGTGGACCTCGGGAGATGGCTGGTCGCCGAGAAAGCGGTCGACCATGCGGGCGCACTGGCGGCCTTCGTTGATTGCCCACACGATCAGCGACTGCCCGCGGCGTGCGTCACCGGCGGCGAACACTCCCTCCACCGAGGTCGAATAGGTACCGGCCTTGATGTTTCCACGGCCGTCCTTGGCGCATCCGATGCCATCGACGAGTTCCTGCTCGGGGTGAAGGAAGCCCATTGCGAGCAGAACCAGGTCGGCCTCGATCTCGAATCCCGTCCCCTCCACCGGGCCGAAAGGCGGCGCCTGATCAGCGTGGGCGGCGTGGAGCGTCGTCACCCTTCCGTCTGTTCCCGAAAAGTGAGTTGTCGTCGCCGAGAAGTCCTGCTCCCCCCTCTCGATTTCCTTCGCTTCCTCCATGGCGTACGAGAGGCGGTACTTCTGAGGCCAGAGTGGCCACGGCGTGCGATCGTCGGGGCGGACCTCCGGTGGTTCGGGCAGCAGTTCGAGCTGCGCTACCTGCTTCGCCCCTTCGCGGATCGCGTTGGCGACGCAGTCAGCACCTGTGTCTCCGCCGCCGATGACGACGACGTTCTTGCCCTTGGCCGAAATCGCAGGCATTTCGGGTGCGGCTGCCATCGGTTCGGGTCCGGCGACACCGGCGACCCAGCGGTTCCGGATGTACAGGTAGTCCATGGCGAAGTGCACGCCCTCGAGGTCACGTCCGGGAACCGGCAGGTCACGCGGCACACGCGAACCCGTGGACAGAACGATCGCGTCGAAGTCCTGCTTCAGTTCGTCAACCGTGACGTCAACGCCGACGTCCACACCGCAACGGACCTCGACCCCTTCGTCGATCAGCTGCTGAACCCGGCGCTCGACCACGGTCTTCTCGATCTTGAAGTCGGGAACGCCGAACCGGACAAGACCGCCGGCCGCTTCGTCGCGTTCGAACAGGACCACCGAGTGGCCGGTGCGGCGAAGCTGCTGGGCAGCGGCCATGCCGGCCGGCCCGGACCCGACGACGGCGATCCGGTGGCCGGTTTCGCGCTTCGGCGGCTCCGGCCCGACCCAGCCCTCTTTCCAGGCGCGGTCGATGATGCTCTGCTCGATCTGCTTGATGGTGACAGCTTCGTTCTCCCGGATCTCCAGCACGCAGGCGGCCTCGCAGGGTGCCGGACAGAGCTTCCCCGTGAACTCGGGGAAGTTGTTGGTGGCGTGCAGCTGCCGGATCGCGTCCTGCCAGCGGCCGCGGTAGACGAGGTCGTTCCAATCCGGGATCAGGTTGCCCAGCGGACACCCGTTGTGACAGAACGGCACACCGCAGTCCATGCAGCGTGCACCCTGGTCGGCCAGTTCCTCGTCGCTTCGAGGCAGCATGAACTCGCTGTAGTCGCCCACCCTTTCGGCCGGGTCGCGGTACGGGATGCCGACCCTTTCAATCTCAAGAAAAGCGCCGAGCTTGCCCATGTCAGCCTTCCTTCCTGCCGGAGCCTGCGACTGCCGGGGTCTCTACCGGTGGTCCGGCGAGTTCGGCCCCGGTCGCTTCGGACTCGAGTTCTGCAAGAACGCGCTTGTAGTCGATCGGGAAGATCTTCACGAACCTGCCCGCCTGCTCGTCCCAGTCTTCGAGCAGATGCGCGGCGACGGTCGAGCCAGTACGCCGCTCATGCTCCTCGATCAGGCGCCGCAGTTCGAACCGGTCGGTTTCGGTCAACTCTTCGATCTGATTGCTCATCGACGGGTTGATCCGTTTGTCAAAGTCGCCGTCAGGGTCGTAGACAAAAGCCAGACCACCGCTCATGCCTGCCGCGAAGTTTCTGCCGGTCGGGCCGAGAACCACGACGTTGCCGCCAGTCATGTACTCGCAGCCGTGGTCACCGACGCCCTCGATCACTGCATCCGCACCCGAGTTGCGCACCGCAAAACGTTCCCCTCCGATACCCCGGAAGAAAGCCCGGCCGCGGGTCGCACCGTACAGAGCGGTATTACCGACGATCACGTTCTCTTCGGCCTGGTACTCGGCACCTTCGGGCGGGGAAACGGAAAGGATGCCACCGGAGAGGCCCTTGCCGGCGTAGTCGTTCACCTCACCGCGCAGCGAGAAGGTGATTCCCGGTGCGAGCCAGCCGCCGAACGACTGGCCTGCGGAGCCGCGAAGGTTCACCTTGATCGTATTCTCGGGAAGGCCGGCAGCCCCGTGGCTGGTGGCGATCCGGTTCGACATGATGCCGCCGACACAGCGGTCCACGTTACGGACTTCCATATCGAACTCAACCGGGTCGGCGTTGTCGAGCGAATCACCGGCAGCCTCGATCAGCTTCCAGTCCAGGTTGTCGTCCAGCACAGGCTCCTGGGGACGGATCCGGTGCCGGGGTGCATCTTCGGGAACGCCTTCGGGGTAGGCGAGCACACCGCTCAGGTCTATGCCCTTCGCTTTCCAGTGATCCACCGCATCGTCGGCCTCGATCAGCTCACTGTGGCCGATCAGCTCGGCAATCGTGCGCACACCCAGCTTCGCCATGAGCCGACGGGCTTCCTCGGCGACGAAGAAGAAGTAGTTGACGACGTGCTCGGGCTGACCCTCGAACCGCTTGCGCAGTTCGGGATCCTGGGTGGCGATCCCGACCGGGCAGGTGTTCAGGTGACAGGCCCTCATCATGATGCAGCCCGATGCGACCAGGGGCGCCGTCGAGAAGCCGTACTCGTCGGCTCCGAGCAGGGCGGCGATCACGACGTCGCGGCCGGTCTTGAGCTGGCCGTCCGTCTGGACTGTTATCCGCGAGCGCAGGTCATTCTTGATCAGCGTCTGCTGGGTCTCGGCCAGGCCGATCTCCCACGGGATTCCGGCCGAATGGATAGAGGAAAGCGGCGAGGCACCGGTGCCGCCGTCGTGGCCGGCGATCAGCACGTGGTCTGCGTTCGCCTTTGCGACGCCGGCGGCGACCGTTCCTACCCCCACCTCGGCAACAAGTTTGACCGAGACCGAAGCCTTCGGATTGGCGCAGCGCAAGTCGTAGATCAGCTGCTTGAGGTCCTCGATCGAATAGATGTCGTGATGGGGCGGCGGTGAGATCAGGCTGACGCCGGGGGTCGTATGACGGACCGAGCCGATGTACTTGTCCACCTTGTGTCCGGGAAGCTGACCACCCTCACCGGGCTTGGCGCCCTGGGCCATCTTGATCTGGAGCTGGTCGGCGTTCGAGAGGTAGTGGATCGTGACTCCGAACCGCCCCGACGCCACCTGCTTGATCGCCGAGCGACGCAGGTCGCCGTTGTCGTCACGCTCGAACCGGACCGGGTCCTCCCCGCCCTCACCGGTGTTCGACTTGCCGCCAATCCGGTTCATCGCGATCGCGAGGTTCTCGTGGGATTCACGCGAGATCGAACCGAGTGACATCGCGCCGGTGGCAAAGCGCTTGACGATCTCTGACGCCGGTTCGACTTCGTCGAGCGGGATCGGTTCGTCCGCGTCCTTCAGCAGGAAAAGGCCCCTCAGAGTCGAGCGCTTGACCGAGATATCGTTGACCTGAATGGCGAACTCGTCGTACTGGTCCTGAGCGTTTCCACCCTCACCACGGACCGCGTGCTGGATCAGGGCGATCGTCTCGGGGTTCCACTGGTGGAACTCGCCGTCGCGGCGCCAGGCGTACAGGCCGCCGACCGGAAGCAGATCCTCGTGGCGGCCGGGATATGCGGTGGCGTGCCGGTCGAGGGTTTCCCGGGCGATCACATCGATTCCGATGCCGCCGATCCGGGATGCGGTTCCGGTGAAGTAACGGTCGATCAGCTGGCTCTCAAGTCCGACAGCCTCGAATATCTGGGCACCGCAGTAAGACTGGATGGTCGATATGCCCATCTTCGAAATCGTCTTCAGCAGACCTTTGCCGATGCCCTTGACCACGTTACGCTGGGCCCGTTCGGGTGACTCGGTATCGGGCACCCGGCCATCGAGCACGAGTTCGTCGACAGTGTCCAGCATCAGGTACGGGTTGATCGCGCTGCAGCCGTAGCCGATCAGCGTCGCCATGTGGTGGACTTCCCGCGGCTCGCCCGATTCGAGCACCATGCCTGCCCGCAGGCGCGTTCCGGCTCTGACCAGGTGGTGGTGGACCGCACCGACTGCCAGAAGGGCCGGAATCGGGACCCGGCGGGGTCCGGTCCGGCGGTCGGAGAGGATCAGGATGTTGAAGCCGCTCTCGATCGCCTCCTCGGCCTCTTCGCAGAGCGTCTGCAGACGGCTCTCGAGTCCTCCCGGACCTTCGGCCACATCCCACGTGATGTCGATCGTGTCCGCCCGGAAGATGTCGTGGTTGACGTGGCGGATCGTTTCCAGCTCCTGGTTCATCAGGATGGGCTGGTCGAGGCAGAGCTGATGGGCGTGCTGCTCGCTTTCCGTGAGCAGGTTCTGCTCCGAGCCGACTCCGACCGCGAGGCTCATCACGATCTCTTCCCGGATCGGGTCGACCGGCGGGTTGGTCACCTGCGCGAAAAGCTGCTTGAAGTAGCTGTAGAGAGGCGGGCGGCTGTCCGACATGACGGGCAGGGCGGCGTCATTGCCCATCGAACCGATCGGCTCCGCGCCAGTCGCCGCCATCGGTGCGATCAGCACCAGCAGGTCCTCCTGCGTATAGCCGAATGCCTTCTGGCGCCTCGACGTCGGCTGCACGCCGGTCATCGTTACGTGGGCGGTCGGAAGATCGTCGAAGTGGACCGAGGCGCGGTCGAACCACTCGCCGTAGGGCTGGCGGGAGGCGATTTCGTGCTTGACCTCCTCGTCTTCAATGATCCGGTGCTTCTCGAGGTCGACCAGGAACAGCTTGCCGGGCTGCAGCCTGCCCAGCCGCTTGATCCGGTCCGGTGCGATGTCGAGCAGGCCGATCTCGGAGCCCAGCACGACCAGGCCATCGGTTGTTTCGACCCAGCGCCCGGGGCGAAGACCGTTGCGGTCGAGGGTGGCGCCGATCACACGGCCGTCGGTGAAGCAGACGGCTGCCGGGCCGTCCCACGGCTCGATCAGGCAGGAGTGAAAGGCGTAGAAACCACGCAGCTCGTCGGAGAGGTCGGTGCGTTTCCGGAAGGCCTCCGGGATCATCATCATCGCCGCGTGTGGCAGGGAACGGCCGGCGAGCATCAGCAGCTCGAGCACGTTGTCGAAGGTCGCCGAGTCCGAGCCGTCGGGCCGGACCACGGGCGCGACCTTTTCGAGGTCCTCGCCGAAAAGCTCCGAGGCGAGTTGCGATTCTCTGGCCCGCATCCAGTTGATGTTGCCGCGCAGGGTGTTGATCTCCCCGTTGTGAGCGATCAGCCTGAACGGATGAGCGAGATCCCAGCTGGGGAAGGTGTTGGTCGAAAATCGCGAATGGACGAGCGCCATCGCCGAGCGAACCCGCTCGTCCCGGAGCTCCGGGAAGAAGCCGGGCACCTGGTAGGAGGTGAGCATGCCTTTGTAGACGATCGTCCTCGAAGAGAACGACGCGATGTAGACCTCGTCTCCGGCCTCACGCTCGCAGACTCTCCGGATCACGTAGAGCTTGCGCTCGAACGCGTCCTGGTCCCCGGCCAGTGAATCGGCTGCGGCTACGAAGAGCTGGGCCACGTGTGGACGGCTCTCATCGGCGGTCATGCCGACGTGGCCGGTGTCGACCGGAACATCCCGCCACCCGAGAACCGTCTGGCCTTCATCCTCGGCGATCGAAGCGATCGCCTTCTTGAGCCGCTCGCTGCCTTCCGGATCCCGGGGCAGGAAGCACATCGCGACGCCGTAGCTTCCGGCCGGCGGCAGATCGCAACCGGCTTCCTCCTGGAAAAAGAGGTCCGGCATCTGGATCAGGACTCCGGCGCCGTCCCCGGTCGAGGCGTCGGCGCCCGCTGCGCCCCGGTGTTCGAGGTTCTCGAGAGCCAGCAGCCCCTGGGAGACGACGTCGTGGCGCGCCTCGTTGTCAAGCCGCGCGACCATCGCGACTCCGCATGCGTCGTGTTCAAAGGTCGAGTCGTAGAGTCCGCTGGTTGAGCGGGACGATGGGGTGAAATCGCTCATAAGGTCGCGCTTTCCAAGCCTGGCGCAGCTATCTGTCGGTGGTCGAGTGGACGGGATTCTGCGACTCGGGACGCCCTCCGCCCGGCACCGAACCGTTCACGGAGGATACCGGAGGCCAGCCGGGGCCACTTGTCCCGCGGGCCAAGAGCCGCGGCAAACAGCAAACGGTGTCGCGGTGCTCCGGGGTCAGCCGTCGCCGAGTGCCTTCTTCTCATAGGCCATCCGGCCCGGGTCGTGCTCCTTGTGGGCGAGCACGTTGTCCGCGTTGAAGGCCCG
>Ga0209490_10000992_pt1 | contig 27620 bp, 20 predicted proteins | sample MAT06_FD_187209 | JGI IMG/M metagenome (GOLD analysis project Ga0209490, IMG submission 187209) | Freshwater microbial communities from Lake Fryxell liftoff mats and glacier meltwater in Antarctica - MAT-06 (SPAdes) (version 2) | ecosystem: Environmental > Aquatic > Freshwater > Ice > Liftoff... | reverse complement strand
TGACAAGCCTACTGAACAGTTGGTCACTGTAGCTACAGGTTACGCTCAAGACGGAAAAGATGGAAAGGGTGACAAGGCTATCTACATCGCTACGACTGGTGCATTCAAGTACGCGCTACTCATCATGTTTGGTCTAGCGCAGGAGGACGATGACCCAGAGCATGACAGTAACAACGCTAAGGTAACGAGTAGAAAGACAAAGGCTACAGCGGCTAAAGACGACGACCTCGACTTCTAACAAACAAACAAACAAAGGAACAATACTATGGCTACTAAGAAAGGCAAGAAAGAGTTCGAACAGCCAGCAGATGAGGGTTTTATTTGGCTCAAGCGCAGTGACTCAGACAACGAGAACGCACCCTACCTAAGAGGTTTCGTGTCCTTACCCGTTGAACTCGTTAAAGGCTGTGCAGGTCTAGAGAGTATCTGCTACTACGATGAAGAGCGTGGAAGCTATACCTTAGATATCTCTTTGTGGAAGAAAGGTAACGGAGTTCTCTCCGGTAAGCTCACCAAGTCCTGGAAACTAAAGGACAGCGTAGACGATGAACTCGACCTCGATGATGAGGAGGAGGAGGAGGAGGACGTTATCCCTTTTGAGCAGGAGAAAGAGACTAAAGCTAAAACTAAAGGTGCGCGTCGTTAAACATGAAACAGCTTGAGAGTCTTGTGAGAGTGCTCAACGAAGAGCAAGTCTTGCACAACGCTATAGAGGATGACTATGCTAGGGAGTTTCTTAGCTTAGTCACCTCTTCCTTTACTGAGAAGTTCCTCACTGGTCGCACATCCACACAGAAGAAACACCAACTACACGTATCAGGCTTGGGCAAGCCCGTAGTCGAACAAGTGTTACCTCTTCTTTTACAGCAGGACAGGGGCTTTACTTCTAGCTATGAACCGATGCTTATGGCGCAAGCTATCATCACAAGTATGGGTGACTGGGTAGAAGCTATTGCCATCCTGACCGCTAGGCGACATAACTTCGCTATCACAGACTGCCAAAAAAGAGTATCCTACCTAGACGTTAGCGGTCATATTGACTTTATCCTCGACGGTTATGTTGTTGATGTTAAGTCAATGGCGGGCGGCTACTACGGGATGTTCAACCACAAGCAGAATGATACGCGAGGGTACATCACACAAGCGGCGGTGTACAGTGAAGCGCTAGGTTTACCATTCGCTTGGCTTCTCTTCAATAACCATACACGGATGTGGTCGGCTCATGCTCTCGTTGAGAGAGACAAACAAGAAGCACTCGTAAGAGTAAACCGTATTGTTCCTAAGATGCGGGCTATCACGAGTATTGAGGAGATGGTGGTGAAGTTCAAAGCGCCTGACCCTGTGCCTGAAGTCTTCAAACACGTCGCTACAGGCAAGCTTCTGACCCCAACCCCGATGTTCTTTAGTCGTTACAAAGACCTTTTCTACGTACTAGATAAAGGTATCAACGGCTACAAAAAAGAAACGTACTACGTTGAAAGGGTACGTTCACCGAGAGAAGTCATCAAGCGGTATCATGATATGTAAGCGTGTTTGTGAACGCATTAGTTTTGGCGACTAATGCGTTTTCTTTTTTCTTACATAGTGACAAACCCGTGCAAGCTATTAAGTACCACATCTGTACTGTTACCAGAGAAGGTAGCGCCTGCTGCACCGAACTCGCAAGACGTTAAGAAGTGATACCCGGCACTAAGACCATCAGCGATAAAGTCATTTGAGCCAGTCAAGAAATTTGTACCAGCGGAGTGCATGTTGGCGATAGTCGTCGTGCCGCTATTTAAGTTAGAGATAGTGTAGACAGCATCCAAGCCAATAGCGATATAAGCCTGAGTGTTTGTATTACCGAGAGCAACCTGACAGAACTTAGTAACACTCACATCGTTACCCGCTAGACAGTGGATGAACTCTACTTGCTCTAAGGCACTAGCGTTTGTCTGTCGCCACGCAGCAGTAGCGTAAACGTAAGCGGCACCAGCAAAGTTTCGAGCCACTCTCCGACTTACTTTATTCTCGACGTTAGCGACATAGCGCCGAGCATCAGTATCTTGTGACTGTCCAATAGTACCAGTCGTTCGTATTGTGCCGACTAAGCGACGTGTATTATCTGATGTCATGACCACAGTGCCATTGAGTAACGAAACAGCCAAAGCTCTGGTCGTGTTATTAGTCCACGCTACTGCTGATAAGACCGGTGATGTGACGTTAGTGATAAACACATCATAGTTTGTGTTGATGGTTAGACCAGCTAGAGAAAGCGTCAGTTCATTGAAGGCAACATTAACCCACTGTGTCCCATTCCATAACCGGATATAGTTATGAATGAACGGTGTATAGAAGACGCTAGTAATGCTAGTGACCCCTGCCGTTGGTACTGGGGTACCCGTAGTGCTAGTCAACCGCCCGCCCGCGCTACCCCTATCAAGTAACTGCACAAAGTTAGTGTTAGCTAGTCTTGTACTGTTGTCGCCTTGTGGTGGTGTGAGTGCTGTCGGTGAACCCGTAAAGCTCGGTGATGCTAAGAGAGCGTAACTAGCTAAGGCAGTGGTAACGAATGCAGTGGATGATGCTCTAGTATTGTTACTCCCTGCTATCTCTGTTGGTACCGTTACAACACCCGTGAACGTCGGACTAGCTGACGTTGCTAAGGTGGTGATGATATTAAAGAGTGAGTTGCGCGTCGCTGAGAACGTTGTATCGCCTGACCATCCACTAGGGTAAGCGCTATTCTGAGGAATAGGTGCAACGACTACAGAACCAGGACCTATCCCATTCAGTGCATACTCTTCACTCAGCCTCACGCGCCTGTCTACTTCCTTGTTCCAGACATCAGATGAGAACCTAGAGGCGAACCCAATAACTGTCCGTTGTCCCGGCGGTGTACGTCTCTGTATGACTACCGAAGTGCTCACTAAGAGCGAAGCACCAATGTAAGTTAAGACTGTAGGCGATGTCTTTACAAAGTTGCCAGCTACGACTATGGGTGAGCCAGCGAAGAAGGGTAAGAAGTCAATGATAGTTAAGTCTGTGTCTAGGTCAGTTGCCGTTACGTTGATAGTCCAACCTGTTCCAGTGAATGAGCCTGAGACGTTTGCCGTTGGCATGTTTAGTTACCTACCTTTTGTAGTTCTTCTGAAATAATACTCGCACCCGGTAGCGTCTCTCGACCACTCTGGACGCGCTCTTTAAGCAGTTTCCTGTCTAGTCGTTTCTGTAACTCGGGCGTGGTAATGTTGTTTGCTTTCTTGTAAGCGTCGAGTCTCAGTAAGTCAGCTTTTATTTGCAGATAGGTATCTGTATAATGCCTGTACTGTGCCTGTTGCTCCGGTGACATTTGTTCTGTAGTCAGCTTGCCAGCGTTCTCAGTAGAGAACTTAACTAAAGCACTCTTCATCTCAGTTGCTGCTCTCTCCATGTCCTTAATGGAGTAGTTAAGGTTAGCGAGTGTGTCAACGGTTTGAATGTTCAGACCGAGTGCGTTAACGATGCGGATACCTAGTGGTGCTTTCACTTGCGTTTGATAGAACTTACTCTGAGGCGTTCCTAATGCCCCTGAGTTTTCGAGATGTCTTGTAAACGGTACGGACATGAGTGCGCCACGTACTGCACCAGATACGGGCATACCAGCGTATGTGTTCTGTGTGAGGGCATCTTTTGTAGCATCATCGAACTTCTGGTTGCGTAGGTCAATGCCTAAAGCTTGAATAGGTCTGGCGAAAAAGCTTCGAGAAACTAAGCCGATAAGGTAGTCTTGAGCACTCTGTTTCTGTCCGCCCGTTGCAAGTCTTGTTTGCTCTTCAGTCGTCCCTGCGTACTTACCAAAAGCCATCCTCAAGAGAGCGTCACCACTGCTCACCGTGTTTGAGAAGGCATCGGTTAGCGGGTCATATTGGTTAGGCATCATGGAGTACTGGTGCCCACTCACTGGGTCATACCCAACAGTAATAGGGTACTCATTAAGGTAGTCAGTTCTGTAAGCTGCTTCGGGTAGGTGTTTACCATCCTTTCCTTCTGCTCTGTTTTCGTAACTAATGGTTTGTAGTAGGCGGTTATAAGCGATAAACTTCTCTGGGTTCTTCATGGCGAACCTGACCATCGCCGGGTAGTTCTGCATGACCCAAGAGGAGAACGGAAAAACATTCTTAGCGATGCTCTGAGGCACTTTACCCAAGTCATCGTACATGTAGAACCTATCATCGATAGTACGCATGAGGTCACGCCAGTCTACGTTACCACCTCTCGCTACGTGAGACTGTACGACCGCCCAACGTGCCGCCATGTCAGCCATGCGTGAGTTAACCGCTACGAGTGAGTACGTGTTGTCTACAAGCTTACCAGAGAGATAGGCAGCGTAGTCCACACCTTTGATGACTGTGTTGAGTGGGTCAGTACCGTAAGCCTTTGCATAGGCTACCATGTTGGTCAAAGCTCTCTTGCTCTGCAACGGGTTAAAGGTGCTCCAGTCTACTCTACCGATGGCTACGCCCGCTGTCTCGGGTGCGATGTCCTCGCCACGATGTATCAGTAGTTTCTTTAAGAGGTTTTGCTGTGTCATCTCAACGCCGTCAACTGTAGCGTTTAATAGTTTCACATTATCGAACGCCTGCAACCCTTTCTGAGCCACTCGGTACATGTCCAACGACGCAGGAATAAGCATCGCCGGGTTGCCACCACTACCCATTGTCATGAGAGCATTACCAAACAATATCTTCATCATGTACGCTGGTGCCGTCGCTACCACGTTCACTTTGTAGAGTAGTAACACGTTCTGCTGTATGTAGCTCATGATAGAGCCAAGCTTCGCAGGAGAACTAGCTACGGTTAGTAGGTCGTTCATCTGTTCTGCTACGAGCGGATGAATAAGAATGTCTTCTGAGAAGGCTGACCCTGCTTCATCAGTGATGCCGTAACGAGTGAGGTCGATGCCTTTACTACTTACCCAGCCCTTGTACTCAGCACCAGTCGCCTGACTAGCGGGGATAGACCAACCAGCGTCTAAACCATCCTTGATAGCAGTCTTGATAACAGCGGCATTACCAAGTGGCTTTTTCATGTTGGTTGCCATACCCGCCATAGCGTCGTAAGGGTTTAGCTTCCACATCTCGTTTATCTCTTTGAATGGTAGTTGGTACTGGTCAACTACGTAACGAAACGACTCTGCACCAGTCATGGGTAACGACTTAAAGATGCCAGTTTCTACGAGTAGGTCTAGTTGGTCTGCTGTGAGGTTCTCATCTAAATGGTTTCTGAACTTCGCCGGGTCTAGCAGCAGTTCATTTAGCTTCTCTGGTGAGATGTCTAGCAGTGCTGCACCGAGTTCCTCATGTATGGGTGCGTACCAGTTAGTAGTACGAGCTTTATTAAAGGCACCGCTGAGTGAAACCTTACCCTCATAGACCATCTTTAGAACCGATGGTTCGACATTCGCTTGCATGAACTTTTGAAAGTCGGGTGTGGCGATGCGGTTAAAGTAACCCATACCTTGGAGCATTGGTACGTCTAGACCTTGTGACAAGCCTATCATTCTAAACTCGTCGTTCGCCGCGTGTAGGTGTGATGATAAGTCCACTAGCTCATCAACGTCAAGGGCATCAAAACCCCTGTCAGCCATGTCTTTCATGAAGTTGTTATAGCGCCAAGCAGCAATATTCCGCATACCCGGACTGTTACCGTAAAGTGCAATGTCTTGTGTAGTCCTACCAACTTCTATTACCTGTTGGTAGACTTCATCGACGACGGCACCCTTAAGCCCCTTGCGTTTAATAGCGTCCATAAGGTCTGCGATACGGTGAGTGCTCTCTAGTAAACCAGCGTCATCTAACAGACCATGTGCTACTCGTTGAGCGGAAAGCAGTGTGTCACGTACATCACCAGCGAGAGTAAACTCGTTCTTACCAGTGAGTAAACCCTTAATGATGTCCATCTTCTGTCCGAGTGTCCGCGCTAACCAAGAGCCAACACGGTCAGTCTGCGTAGGGTCAAGACGTACCATGTCACCTAACTCTTGTTTAAGGATGGCATCTTTTTCAGCCGAGACTCTCGCTACTCTAGCCATCTCCATCTTGTCAGCGTCAGCGTAAACGTCAGCATTAGCTACTTTAAGCTTCTCTAAGAACTCATTAGTTTTCTTGATGTTAGTCTCTTCATCTTTAGAGAACGGACGTTTCTTCCGACCTTCTCCTGCTGTAGTGGCATTAACGCAAGGTGTGTTCATATGTTACATGTCGCAAGGGTTTTTCGACGGTTTGTTTAAGTGTCTGTCAAGGTCGTCAAGACGTTGTGCTGCGTCAGCTTCATTCGAGAGTGCTAACTTTCGTGCTTCTGTAGCTGCTTCATCACCTAGTTTAGTGTAAGCCTGAAGTGCATCGTTAGTAGAAGCTACAAGTGCCTCTTGCGCCTCTTGTGCTTCCTTGTAGTTGTCTTGTGACATCCTCGCAATAAGCTGTGTTGCTGACTCTTCATGGTTAACAGCACTGTCGATACTCTCTGGGTTATTCAGAGCTACCATACTGTCTGCGTTGTACCTTGCTGCTGCTTGCTCAGTGACGCTACTCGGTGGTAAGTCTTCGACGTTAATGCCAATAACCTTAGAAGGTTGGAGTAACTCAACAGAGAGACTACCATCACCGTTACGTAAACCGACGCTATCGTAACCCATAGTACTCAGTTCTTTACCGAGAGACTTCTGAAAGTTAGTGCTATAGGTTTCTGCCGTAAGGTTTCTCTGCGCCAAGATAGCCTGCATATCATTGACGTGCTGCTGTAGCGTTCCCTTCCCTTTCTTCACCTCTCTTAAGAAGGTTTGTAAGGCTTTACGTTCGATAGGGTCGCCAATGTCTAACGTCGCCTCAGCACTCCTACGCAAGGCATCACGGACATCATCAGTAGCAATAACACCAGCGTCTAGAGGGTTCGATACGTTTGGTTTTACTTCAACAAAAGTACCATTATCATTAAACTCTTTACCCGGCATCACATTACGTTCGACGTTGCTCAGTGCTTGGTTCTTCGCTGTTTGGAAGTTACTCTCCAAACGGATACCCGGTACTACTTGACCTCTAGGCATCTCGTTCACCGTTGCGTAGATGTCTGCGTCTACTAGGTTGGTGTCAACTAGCTTTGCAATAACTCTAGGGTTGCTCGTGCCAGCGCCCATAGTGATAGAGTTTATGTCCTCAATGAGTGCCGTATCGATGACCGGTGCTCTCGGTGCAAAGAAGGTGTCAGGGTAACTGTTAACCGTAGCCGCTAACGCTTTACCCTCACCTCTCCTCGCCCTAGCCATCTTGTTACGGAAGACAGTAATACGCCTCATTAAGTCGATATCGTCCGTGTACGCTAAGCCCATACTCTTCGCTTGAGCCTTAGCCGCCTTTAAGCCTTTCTTATCAACCGTCTTGCTTAGCTCTTCTGCTGTACTCGTGGGGTAGTTGTTTATCTCAACACCCGTACCAGGGTCGATGTGCTTACCAGCGGGTTTCTTTACGCCTGCTACAGGCGGCTGTGGGTCTGGGTGTACGTAGTCGTGCGGTAGTTCTTTACGACCGACATCAGGTAGCGCTAACGTGTTCTGTGTCGATACCTCTAGTGACTGTTGAATGCTCTGCTGCCTAAGCTCAGTGGCTTGAGATAGATGTGCATCGTCAGATACCTTAAGCACAGTGTCAATGACCGCTTGCGTTGCCTCAACGACAGCAGGGCTTTTACCGTGATGAGTCTTTGGCAATAACTCTTTCTGTACATACGCTAATGCCCTCTTATCAATACTTACGTTCGGTGCTGCCTGCTGTCCTTGTATGGCTTCAATACGCTGTGTCAGTCCCTCTAGCCGCGTACGCTTAAAGGCAGTACTCGCAGAGTCAAACCGCTCTCGCTCTAGCATGTTACCAACGAAAGAAACACCCTTGATGTTGTCTGGGGTGATGCCCTCATTAATGTAGAACCCGTCTCTGCCAGACTTAACCGCGCTTATTGGTGTAACAGTACCAGTAGGGATATCTACAGCTATGAGTGTGTTGCCGTACTTAGTGAGCGTAGGGTCATCGTGTAAGAATACTTGGTTCCCTTCTAGCCCAACACTTCTCTGGAACGTCGAACCACCACGTGCTTCTATGCCCTGACGACCAATACTCGGTAGGTTCTTTGCGTTAGTCGAATGGTAATAGCGCGTGAACCCTGGTGCCGCTACAGGAGCCTCAGTTATCTTGTCGAAGACGATAGGTGTTCCAATACTTTCTTGAGTTGCTTTCACAGTAGCCGTCAACTCTTGTTTCCAGTTACTCCGAACAAGTGCCTGTACAACTACCTTGCCCTCTTTCACATCCGCTTTCGTTTGCGTTGTAGGTTCAAAGCGCTTAGTGATAAAAGATGGGTCATAAACGACTTTAACTTCAGGTTCTTTTGGAGGAATAACGAGAGCCTGCACCTCTGGACTACCATCCAAGCCCGCTGAGCGTTTGACTACTCTAAACCCCTCACCGCGTAAAGCTTCTTCTGGGATACTCGCACCATAGCGGTCGAATATTCTCCGATAGATAGGGTCAGTGAGTGTCGCTAGTCTGTCTTGAAGCTGCTGCCAAGTCTTGAACGGTCGTGCACTTGTAGCTAGTGGTAAGCCATCTTCACCAGGGATGAAACGAGCCAGCGCACCTAACTGGTCTAGTGTACGTTTCTTGGGTTTCACACCCGTGACATCTAGCTGCATACCCGGTGTGGGTACACTAAGCTGTTCAGCGAACTCGTTCAAGGTAACGTCACCTTGGAACACTTTGTTAGGAACGACTGGTACTAGAGTTTCGATATGCTCTAGCACCTCGGGGGTAAACGCTGTATCCCTTTTAATGACCTTCAGAGAAGCGTTAATAGCTTGTATGCGTCTTTCATCAACAGCCATCGCTAGGCGTTCCCCGAAGCCGTCTGGTACGTCATCACGAAGTGTACTTACTACGTCCTCTACATCTACCTTAGGGTTAGGGTTAGGGTTAGTAAAGCTTTTCGTAGCTCCCTTCTCAATGGTCGTGTCTTGTTGACCGAGGTTCCTCAAGACTCTCTTGACTCGCGTTTCTTCTAACGACTCTCTGATAACGGCTAAGGCTTCTCCTTTCTCAACCATCGCAGGACTCACTAAAGAAGTGCCATCCTTCACAAGTGGCTGAATAGCATTACCCTCTCGTAGTACCTCTAGAACGCTAAGCTCTTCTAGTGGAACACTACTGCTCGGTGGTAGTGTATTGATGTCTAGTGCGGGTAGCTTCAAGACTGTAGGCGGAAGTGTAACAGGCGCAGTGTTACCCGGTGAGAACGCCAGTATTTCATCGAGTTCTATGAGTCTGGTTTCTGGTGGCTTTATCGCTGCTGGTGTAATACTGTCGGGGTTCAGCGGTGTTCGCTTGCCGTTTACTGGTCTGTCACTCAGCAGTGAACGTGGTGGTAGTGGACTCGACAACGGGTCATAACCACCATCTTCCAAGAGCTTAGCAATACGACCAGACTCGCGCGCATCAAAGGCTTGAGAGTTGCCCGGTGCTGGAAAGACGTTAGGTGTTTCCTTTCCTCTTGCAGGTAACTCAAAGTAGCCATCTTTGTAGACTTGGCTACCGAGAGGAGCATCAGGCGATGGCGGCGGCGGAATGATAGTACGTTGTGGTGGTACAGTCGGTTCAGTAGGCGGTACGACGAAGGTACCATCTGCACCTTTACGTGGCGCACTGCTAGGGAGTAACGGTACAGCCTTACGACCGGGCAACAGTCTACCTATCTGCTTAAAGATAGGTGAGAGCGGGTCATTAAGAACGTCGAGAGTGACTGCTACTGCTTTGGTAGCTTTTGCAACTCTAGTCGCTGATGTAACTTTTGCAACTGCTGCTGCACCTCTAACAAGTTGGTTTCCAGGGATAGGAACCGCAAACATATCGATACCGGCACCAACAATACGACCAGGGTCAATGAACCAAGGAACACGCTTATCAGTACTTCCGAAACCAAGTGGTAGGTTGTTCTTCTTTCTGTCACTTTGGTCTGATGTCGCTGAGTACTGTTTACCACGCAACGCCTGTACAAGTTGTAGCGGTTTCGTTCGGTCATCCGTGTTATGTAGTTTCGCATTACCAATAAACTCCGGTATTGCCGCTACTGCATAGTTAATAGCACCGGCAGCAGAGACGATGTTAGAAAGGACGGGCGGCAGCTTTCCTTCAAGTGCTTGTGCATCTCTACCCTGGTCACGTAAGAACCTTTGTGTAGGGGCAATAATACCAAGTTTATCAATACTCTTGAAAAGCTCTGAACCGGGGTTAAAGTTAAGAACGTCTTGTACAAAGTTTGGTAGCTTAGACACGACTCTATCCCGTGCGTTCTTCGCGTCAGCTAGAGCACCCATCGGTACGTTTTGTAACAAGCCCAAGCCGTACATGATAGCACCGCCCGTATTCTTCCCAGCTTGTCCGAACTCTCCTTTCCAAAGGTTGAAGTTTTCAGTAGTGGCACCGATACCGAGCCAGTTCATCCAGTCCCCAAACGGGTTCTTTGTGCTGTCTGGGTGATACTGGTCGTTACCTTTGCGCGTTTGTTGTGGTGCGTTTGCTGCTGCTTGCAGAGCTACTGCTGCTTGGTTCCTACCTGCTGACTCAATAAGTCCTTGTGTAATACCATCAGTTTCATTGATGCTATTAATAGCGTTGTCTACAAAGTCGCCACTGTAGAGCGTCGGGAAAAACTCCGCATTACGTGAAGTATCGTCACTCGCTTCTGCCTGTAAGTTAATGAGGTTCTGTACGCGCGCTGTACCTTGGTCTTCTAGTCTTTCAGTCAGACGAGAAACTGGACTAGCGTTGCCCATGAGTGACTGCTGTACTTCCGGGTTAAGCGTCGGATAGCCGCCAGGGATACCACCTTCGGGGATACTCCCTTCGATGTTAGCAGCTTGAGCTATCTGTGGCTCGACGACTACCGGAGGCTCCTCGACTACCTGTGGTTGCTCCTCGACTACCTGCGGTTGAGGTGCCTGAAGAGGAGGAGGAGGAGTAGGCGGCGCAAGCGGCTGTCGAAGCTTAGGAACGTCTACTTTATACTCTGGTTGAGGTGTACCAATAAGGTTATTAAGCGAGTTAGCCATGCTGTTTCTTACTCATTCTTGAATGGGTTGTGTATAGCCAGAGGGTACTTGAATGTTACTCTCATGGGGAATGATAGGGCTACCGCTTTCGAGTAGCGCATCGCACATCTTACAGCCTTCTGCATACTCTGTATGTATCTCTGCACGTAGCCTAGACATTCTACCCGCGCCCGTGTCTTCATACTGTCTACCAGCGCCCGCACCGAGAGTACTTAAGTGCCTAGCTTGCTCTTGTTCATTCACGACCTGTATCTCCTACCTTGTGCTGTTCCTAACCTCTCCCTCATATAGGCTACTCTATCAACGTAGCCGTCTGATGGGTTGTAGTTTTTGTTCCTTCTAAGAATGTCTACTGCACCACCACCACCAAAGATAGCTAAGTGAAACTCAGCAGGAGAACGATAGCCACCAGGAGGTTTGTTAGCCTTGAGGTACGATAAAACAGGTCCTAGTGTTTGCTGTGCTGGACTCATCTTTGCTATCTGTGTTGCTGTGTACCCTTGCGTACTCCCTGGACAGAACTGAATAAGACCGACGCAACCGTGAGCATTGATAACAGTGCTAGAGTGAGTGCTTTCACTACCCATAACATCTGCTAACCAGACAGCAGGTACGCCGACCGCTGTAGCCGTTGAAGCTATTGCTTTACTGAAAGCTTTATCACCAGCTAGAGACGCATAGCCGTAGTTCGCGTTAGGGTCATTCTTGCCGTAGTCTTTAGGACTGTCAGACATGTACCCATTCCTGATGGGAAGCTTACTATTGAATGGCATCTGTGCAGAGTTATCCACGTTGTTATCCCACTTGTGGTACTTACCCCTAGTGATGTAACCCCCTGGAACAACGTAAGAGTCTTTAGTAAAGTACTGCTGACTCGCTACTGACGGGTTCGAGTTATATTGATGACTCGTGTTACCTCTCGGCTTAAAGTTGTTATTGGTTCTACTCGCGTTCTGCTGTAAGTAAGCCAACGGGTCTACGGTACCGTCAATGCCATAGCCGTCAGTCTTTCGTATCTCTAGATGTAAGTGGGCACCCGTACTCCTACCAGTGTTACCGCTTACACCGATGGTTGTACCAACGCCAACGTTTTGCCCTACGTGAGCAGACGTACCATTCAGATGGGCGTAACGATAGAACATACCATCGTTACCTTTCACTGTAATGTACTTGCCGTAACCGGTAGGGTCATTCGCTATCTTGTGTACTTTCCCGTTGACGGGGGAAAGTATTTTAGTACCTTCTGGTATGGCAATATCAATACCAGCGTGAGTGTGGGTTCCCCTGTCTTGTTTGAAGTTATCAAAGACGTGTACCTGCGCCCCTTTTGGGAAAGGTAACAAAACAGGCTTACCTCGGTAGGTAGCAGTAGTGAAGTTAGCTGGCTTTACTGCTTGTCCTTGTGCCCCAATGAGGGGCTGTTCAAAAGGGGCGTTGTTACCATTGCCTCCCTTTGGGTTGAAATAACTGAGCGTCTGCCTACTTCCCTTCTCTGCTCCTGCTAGTTGTCTCTGTGCTGCTTGTAACTTACCGAGGTTCTTTTCCTGTCTTGTTTTTATTTCATTGACATCACCGTTAAGCCCATAAGGTTGTAACTGTTGTTCAATGGTATTTAGCTGGTCTTTGTAAGCCTTGATAACGTCTAGCTGAGCGAGTTCGTACCTTTGCTTTGCTTCTTTAATAGTAGTGAGTTCTGCCGGTGTGAGTGGTCTTTGTTTACTGGCTGTTAAGATGCCTAGTAAGGTTGCGTCACCATCGCTCATAATGCCGGCGTTCGCAGGAGAGCCTTGCTTAGCAGCTTCTCTTACGAACTGCTCGATGTTCTGTCCTTGATAACGGGCAAGGTTAGCTTGAGCAGCAGCAGCTTGAGAACGTACCTCACCTCTCTGTAGTAGGCTCTTTTGGTAGAGTGCTGCACCGTCTACAACACTCTTACCGAGTCGTGTCTTAGACAGTTCAGGGTCATTCTTGTAGGTAGCGAGTAGAGCAGGGTTGTTAATAGCGTCCCATGTGAGTGCACCTAATGCGTCGTTAGTCAACTCCATCTTATCAACAGAGTTAATAAAGCGTTTGTCCTCTAGCTCCTGTAATGAGTTTTGTGTTTCTTCAAAAGATAACTGATGCTTCTGTGCTGCGTCAACACCGATGGGTTCAGCAGTTGTTTTTTGCCCGTACTTAATACCAGCTAAGCTTAACTCCGCCATGCCTTGGTCGTAACTCAACGTACCAGAGCGTATCTTATCGTTGATAACTAGGTTTTCATTGAGGTACAACTGTGCGTTAGTTAAGTTCTGCGATAGAGTCGAGTACGCCTGACTCTTTTGGTCTACTGCCTTTAGTGCTGCTCCCCATGTTGCAGAAATGACTGTAAGCTTCTGTAGTGGGTCTAGTTCAGGGTTCTGTGTTATCTCTTGGAGTAGTCCTTGTACTTCTAAAAGCGATGCCTCACCATTAGGGTTGTTCGGGTTACGAACGTTAGCAAAACTGTTACTTACCTTAATAAGAAACTTGTCCGACGTTATCTGTGCTACTGTGTCTTTTTGCTTTTGTAGCGTTGTCTGTAGTCTCTCGGCTGTCTGGTTCGCGAACGACTGAATAGGCTCGTAACCACTATTAAGTAAGCTGTCTAAGTCCTTACTAGGGATGTTCTTATACTTACTGAGAATGTTAGTAAGCTCTTGTCTAGCAACCGTAGTGCCGCCCTCTCTCAGCGTCCTCTCTACTGCTTCGACTCTGAAAGCTCTTACTTCTTCTGTTGCTGTGGTTAGCTCTGCTGCTGCACGTAAGTCTTGCTGCTGCTTTAAGTAACCGCCTACCATACCAGCGGCTTGCTGAAAAAAGTCTGAGCCACGCTGTGACGACGCTACCCTAGACTTCATCGCGTCAATAGCTGCTCCTTGTGCAGAGGAGATACTTTGCCCGACAGCTTGCGCCCCTTGAAGCGTGTTATTAAGACGACCTTGTGCCCCTTGTCTTTCGTTACCTATCTGTTGGTTAAAGCTCGTCAAACCAGCAGTGAACGTTTCGTTTGGTCTGTTGCTACCAGTGACTAGCTGTCCCGGTTGAGTAGTCGTAGGTTGGTTAGCACTGCCAACATCAGCACCAACAAACGTAAGACCGGGTGCCGCAGTGTATTGACTTTGATAGTTACCTTGTTTGTTATCCATATGTGCCTAATAGCCCGCTGTACTTACCTGCCGGTGAACGTGAAGGATGTCTACTGTTTGTTTCGTGTTGTAGTGGTGCTCCCTGCATGAGCTGTGGCTGTGTTGCTTGCAGTGGGTTATTGTTAGTCCTCGAACCGAGAGCATTATTAAAGGCACCGTAGATGCCAAGACCAGCTTGAGCGTACTGCATCAAGGAAGCACCTTTTATCTGACTCGCTTGAGACTGTAGCGCCGCCTGTTGGGAACCGAACTGACTTGCAGCAGCATTGGCTTGAGAACTAATGCCTTGAGTAGCGGTTATCTGGTTCGCTCTGTTCGTTAGAGCATCTAAGTTAGAGGCACCTTGTAAAGACACCCGAGCGGCATTAGAGGCTTGCTGCTGCCTCACTTGCTCTGCTGCGATAGCCTGTTGGTTGAAGCTATTGACACCCCGGTTATAGGAGAGGGATGAGTCTGCATTACTACTCGCTACTCCGGCGTTGAACAAGCCGATAGCGTTCGTTTGGTCAGCAATAGTATTAGCGTAGCCTAGCTGCTGTTGTGCTACGCTCGTGCCTTGTGCTAGTGCTTGCTGCTGTTGCTGTGCTCTCTGTAAGGCGATGTTTTCTTCTCTAGTCTGCATTTCGTTGGCTGACGTAGACATATAGGCATTGTTACCCATAAGTGCCGATGCCATACCACGCTGTGATGCTGCTGCATCCATACCATACTCTACAGCTACGCCCGCCTCATTTGCTTGGTTAGCTATCTGTGCTTGTGTCTGTTGGTTCTGCGCTGATGCTTGCGCTTTTGTCCCTAGTGCCTGTTGGTTACTCTGGAACTTCTGGTTTTCTGCTGCACTCTTTTCCCCTACTGCTGTCATCTCCTGTAGGGCTAACTGTTGCTGGTTTTGAAACCCTTGCTGTGCCGCAGTCATGTTATCGATAATACTTGAGTACTCTAAACCTAGCTGTTGCTGTACGAGTAACCCTTGGTTTTGAATAGTACTTAAAGCTGCTTCGTAGTCTGCGTACTGTTGCCTTGCTTGTAGCTGTGCTTTAGTGTTTGCGTACTGTGCTTCATTAGCGAGGTTACTTGCCCTGACGCTATCCCGCTGTGCTTTAGCTTGACTGTTACTTGATGCTAGTCCCGAGAGTGTACTGACTACACCTAGAACCGGTGCTACTGCTGCCATCTGTTTTATACTCCTTCTTCAAAGTGCTGAAATAACTCGACGACCTTTTGTGATGATAGGCAACTGGTAGCCAGCGAGTGAGAAGTAAGCTTCATCGTAACTAAAGATGATGAACTGAATAGCATACCCAGTGCCAATGATAGGTTGCTTAAGCAGTTGGTATTTGTTGAACGCCCTCGCAGTGGGAGCAATGTCGAAGGTAGAGTCATCCCAGACGAGAGTACTGTAGCCGTAAGCGTCATATGAAATGTCTACATCTTGCGTCGAACTGTACTGCACTAAGAAGTCGCAACCAACTCTAGTTTTATAGAGGTCTACTATCGGCTCAGTCGGCTGTGAAGCTAGTGTGTTAACGTCATCTGCTGTGTAGGTTTCTTGCGCCTCAACGTTGCTCATAAAAGCCAGCACGTGAGTAATGCGCTTATAGTTCGCTAGGGTACCAGCGTTAAAGACTGGCGTACTGTAGATAGCCATGTACGCTACACCAAGTTCTACTACTGCGCTTTGCCTTGAGGTGATAGTCATAAACTGCGCCGTGCCTATCGTCTGAAACGTGTAGACACCACTCAGGTCACTCTGTAGGACGTTATCGATGTAGACAATGTAGATGCTGGCATCGAACGGTGTCGTAGTGTTGTAGAGCGCTTGACCCTCTAGTGAGTCAGCTATTGGTCGTCTTGCTGTAATGTTTAGGGTCTTGCCTACACCAGGGTCGGCGAGTAGATAAACGTTACCACTAGGGAGCTTTTTGTAGTCAACGTCAAACGTGAGTTTGATACCGTTTAAGGTAACAAGGCAGTCTTGCACGTTAGTGTACGGCGAGATGAGAAAAGCTGTGCTCTGTCTAGTTTCGCTGTACGTCGTACTGTAACCACGTTGACCTGCCTTAGTAGTAAAGGTCACTGTTGGTAGTGCGTTCGTAGTTGGTTGTGAGATGCCTGAGCCAACGGAAGACTCTACGTAGCGTTGTCTGAAGTCGATGTATCTTGTGTCGTCGAACCTGATGAAGCACAAGTCGCTAGGTATTCCAATAGCAGACCTAAAGCGAGTACAGAGCATTCCAAAGCGAGTGCCCAAAGCTCTATCAGTATATGAACCCGCAGAAAAGCTCTGAAAACTTCCAGGGGTATCGTACTCTGTCCACGACTCTCTAAAGGTTGAGTAAACAAAAAGCTTCCTACAGGTATAGAACTCGCCTTCGACTGGATAACCGAGATAAACAATACGCTGTGCTTGGTCGTACTTCAACCAAGGAAGTGTCTCAAGGTTCGGGTTTAGCGTCACACCAAACTTGTCTCTTATCTTAAGTGTGCGTTCGCGTACTTGATACTCACCAGAGACTGTAAACGGTACGAGGTCGAAAACACCGAAGTCACTCAGGTACATCATTGATGTGTCAGTGATGACCACACACTGCTCATTGACTAAGCCCATAGTAGCGACTGTATCTACAGCACTACTAATGGCTGAGAGTGGTTGGTTAATGCCAGCGATACGAAAGACACCACGACGTGTAAAGCAGAACAAGTTACCCTGCCACTCCTGGAAAGAGATGGCTTTATCATCGGGTGTAGAAGAGACGACGACATCGAAGGGGTCGTTAGGCGTACCACTAAGGTCATCAGTTATCTGATAGTAGTTATAGAAGGAACCTGGGATAATGGTGTCTGTAACCGCTGAAAAGACGACCTGAAGCGGGATGTGAGGAAAACCACCAAGGACTACACGACCTTGATAAAGTGAAACCTGTCTAGGGTAAAAGCCATTCAAGTAGTCAGCGAACAAGCCAATACCAAACGCTGGTACGTAGCCGCCATCTCTGTACGGCTCACGTGTAGAGAGGGCATTAAACCCGATGTGGGTTCTAGTATTATTAACGACCTCAACGAATGAGGAGAAGTTAACACCTATCTGTGTTTCCCACTCGAAGCTAAGGTACGATGCCGGAGTCGTGTTATTAAGGATAGCGATAGCATTACCAATACCATCGTCACTAAATAAGAAGTAGTCTTGTGCTGCTGGGATAGGTCCTCCTGTACGTATTTGGTTTCGCTTTACGCCATCAACGAAGACATCAATAGCCGTCGGTACTAGCGGGATGTTGTTATTTAGTCTTAGCTCTCGCCGTCGTATCCAATAGAGTGGTAACGGTGTAGAACCACTCAAGGCACCGAAGGTAATAAAGAGACTCGACGGGTTTAGCGACTGTAGTGCACTAGGAGTATAGACACCACCATCTGAGAACCCAAACGTTGTAGCCGTGTTTGGCTTATTATTGTTAGGGTTTGAGTAACCATTAGGCAGTGCCGCTTGGTTGTACGGAATGATATTAAAGTTATTGTTGCCGCTGCGAAGCGGGTTCAAGTCTGTCCTCGCGAACAAGGGAATAGGGATACTAAGGTCTGCGTTCGTCGCATTGTTCCTAGTCGTTATCTGGTAGTATCTGTTACCTTGCCAGCGCATTGCCTCAGCCCACCAAGCCCAGGTAACGATACAGATATCGACTACACGAGTACCTGTTGCGAGAGTAATGTTACCGACTGTGAGGTTGCCGGCAGCATAAGAGAAAGATGGGTTTGTCTGTCTGACTCTATCGACGTAAACCACCATGTTCTCAGTAGCCGCGTGAACATACCGAGTCAACGTGTCAGGGATGACGATAGACGTTGCTGGACTAACCAGAGTGGTAGTAGTCTGCTGCTCGGCAAACTTAAGCTGCACTGGTTTATTCACACCAGTGAACAGCAGTAGTCTTGGTTCTACTTCAGAAGTCCTGACGAAAGATGGCTTCACAAACTGAGCAGCACTGGTAAAGACTGATGTCTTACTCATAATGATGGTGGCTACATCATTAATGACCTCAAACAGAAACAGTGTGCTCCCACTCTTAACCACTACATGGTTGTAACCCAACCCAGTAGTGAAAGGCATCATCGAAGCCCCTTGTGTTGACGTGACGCTGTTATAGAGTAAGTAAGTACCTCGACGCTTATTGACGTTTCCACTAATGTCTACAGAGATGTTAGTTAAAAAAGGACTGTCTGAGTAAGGACAGTTAATAGGGTTCGCAGTAGTGTTCAAGCCTCCAAAGTTATTACTTTGAATACTGTCTTCTACCTGTTTTGGTTTGTCCTTCTCAAACTGGTCTGCTACGTCTCTAATGCTAGGCATTATCTCGTGCCTCTATAAGGTCTATACATATTCTGTCTGCCAGCGACTACACCACGTTCGCGTTGCTTTATCTGCTCAGCCATCTGGGTAAAGAGTTGGTTCTCAAACTGTGCCGTAGCAGTATCGCCTAAGTGTCTCAAAAGTGTGAGTGCCGTAGCGTGTTTGACAATGAGTGGTAGGAACCTTTCTGGTACTGGGAAAAAGTCTGTAGACGCGTCGGGCGGGACAATAGTCGTAGTGACATAAAACCGTAGTTGGCTCTGTCCGATAGAACCTGTAGGGTACGGGTTAATACGTACTCTGTTTAAGTCGTTCGTGATGTTGTACCAGCGTGAGCCTTGTAGCTGTGTGTCATCGAACGTCATCAGCGGTCTGCTGTCATAGACATCAGGCGCAACGTAAGAGAGGTTAGTAAACCCAATGCTGTTACTGCCTTGCTCTACGTTGTGGATAGCTTGTACAAAGTCACCAAGGTATGCAGTATCAAAAAGCCACGACTGAGCGGGGAGTACGAGTTTGAGAAACGTCCATTCGCTCATCGTGCTGACATGGTAACAAGACTCTCTCAAGTTGCTTGCGACTATGTTTGAAAGCGGAGAGACAAGCGTCGATACCTGTCTCTCCCCCACATTCTGCAATACGCTGTTGACTGCACTCAAAAGGTTTGTTGTGCTAGTCGCCATTGTACGGTTCTCTAGGTAAGAGTGTTGATAGTGTGGATAACAACTGCATGGTCAACGCGAAACACGCGCACACCGTAAAGCTGCGACATGATAACCACGTCTGCCAGATAGAGGGACTGACGGGATGACTCTAGCTTAGGGTCTTGCTGGATGCCCAACGTAGCCCAGTCCATATGACAGAGTAGCGCCGTAACAATAGGAGCAGTACCCGCCCCAGTGAAGTTAAGCGGTAACGTAGTGCCCGTGTCTTGCTTAGGCATGTAAGGAGAACCGAGGACACCCGGTGTAGGCTGTCCAACGTTACCCGTGCCGTTAACGTACCCTGTAAGGGAGTTGACACCAACTTGAGAAGTCATGACCACAGGAATACCAAACAGTGTTCCCACCAAGCCGTTCTCAATAGGACGACCATCAGTGAACTGTACGTTCGTGAACTGGTTAATGTTCAGTAGTTGCGCGTACTGTCCAGGAGAAACAACAAGTACCCGGTCTTCAGGCGGTACGTCGGCGTTGTCCAAGATAAGCTTGGCAGTCAGGAATGTAGCGAACGAGAAAACCTGACCAACACCGCCAACTGCGCCAGTACTAGAGCTAAAGAGCACTTGAGCCGCCGTAGCGTTAATGACCGAGCGTAGTGCTAGGACACTGTTATCAATGTCACGAGCAATAGCGTAGCCTGCTTCTCGCGTGTACTCAGAGCGTAGAGCATACGCTGACTGAGTGGTAACAATGTCCTCCATCATAAAACTCGACTCTTTGTAGGTGTCGATGTCTAAGAAGAACTCTAGCTCTGTCCGTGCCTGCATAGTCACCGGACGCTCTGGCAGTTTGTCGTACACTGCTGCACGACTAATGTTAGGGATATGCAAGCGGTCGCCTTTCTTGCCAGCGAAAGGAAGTTTCTTGGTATACATCGAAGTAATAAGCTTCGCGTCACGAAAGCGCCGGACTTCTGCACTCCAAAGGTCTGGAATGAATACGTCGGCGCGCTGAACAGTATACGCATCTCCTACAAACTCGATACCTGGTAAAGCCATGATGTGAACCTAATGAATGTTTACTTTTTAATGCGTCCAGAAGCATAAAGCTCGGCTATCTGTGCGCTGTTAGCTGCCCATTCTTGTGGGGTCAGTGCGTCTAACTGCGCTTGTGTCACCGTCTTGCTTGCTCCTCTTCCGGGTGTCGTGGTAGAGCGGTCTAGTCCAGTTGTGGGTGACTGTCGTTGTCCTCCTCTTTCCATCTGTAGCTTCGCCCAAATAAGCTGTGCGCCTTCTGGGTTGTCTAGTGATGCTTGCAGGCTCTGCGGATATTTAGCAAAGCGGGCTTGCACTTCTGTGAGGCGTGATGCTACCGTTGCATCATCAACACCCCAAGCTTTTTTCAAGTCTGAAAGCTGTTTATCGACGTTTTGCTGTTGCCGAATAACTTGCACTTCGGCGAACTGCTTAATAGCGTCCTCAACGGGAATACCAAAAGCTTTTTCAAACTGTTTCTTAAACTTAGCGTTCTCCGGGTCTTCACCTTCATCGCTAACTGGTGGTGCATCCACATGTGCGACAGCTTCACCTTGAGGGAGGTCTAAAAAACTGAGGTCTAGTTCCTCATTCACTTGGTCTAGCACCTCTTGGTTGGCTGTGCTCTCAACCGAAGGTGGTTGCGCCGCTGGTAGGACTTTGGCTTGACGCGCTTGGTAAAGGTACCCTTGCTTATCGTTTCTTCCTAGTTGTTGTGTCATTGCGTTTTTACTGTTGTATAGGTGGTGGTACTGGTTGGTTACTTGCTGCCTGTTGCATCATCTGCTCGGACATGCCTGATGCTTTCATAGCTTGATAAGCAGCACCGAGTGGTTTACCCCCAATGCTCTGTAGCTCCTCTAGTGCAGCACTGTCAGCAGCAGCAAGCCCTTCAGGGGAACTGGGGTCAGGCTCAGCGGCAGTTGGCAGTAGCTGTTGTTCACTTTCTTGTCCCTCAACAGGCATCGGTGGTTTCTGCGGTTCGATGATGTACGAGTCTGGGTCTTCAAAGCCCATATGGTTAGTAATATCATAGAGCAGCTTTTCCCAGTTAAGTTTCTCAGCCATCTGAGGCACTTGGCTTACTGCTTGAATGAACTGCAAACGCTGTTGAAGGTACTTACCTTGGTCTGTTACATAGTCGGCACCGACAGGCATAAGCTTATAGTCGTGCATGAACGCCACACTAGGGTCAAGCTCATAGTACTCGTAGTCCCCTGGTTTCATACCTGAGAGTCGCATTACTTCAGGCTCTTTAACGAACTGTCTCATCTGGTTAAAGACACCCATCAACAAAGGGTACAGAGAAGTGTTTTCAATGTGTCGATGGATGTTAGTGAGCCTGTTACCACCCGCGTCTCTCACGGCTTGTATCTCTGTAGCCGTTACCCGCTCACCGGAACGAGCGGCACCAGCACTTACCAAGTTTCCAGTGGCAAAGTTCTTATCAATGATGGTTTCGAGTACACTCACCTCCTGATACGTTATCCTCCACTCCGTTGAACCTGCTGGTAGAGGTTGAATGTCGTTGTGTTCCATCACTGAATAGACTTTACCAGGTTCTGTAGAGATGTCTTCCGGCTGTACAATACCATCTTGCTTGACTGACCACATTGAGTTAATACTCAGTTCTTGGTTGTCTAAGCGTAGGTTAGTGATGATGTTCAGCTCGTGGAGTACACCGGCGTTGGGTTCGATGGCACCCATGCCGTAAGCCTGCATGATGTCTGTGTAGGTGCCCCATACAAAAGGTCTTCCACCCCAGTAGGGGTTAGGTCGGAAAACCAAAAGGCAGTCACCACACAGTGTTACCTGTACGTCATGGTAGGTTGTGCCATCCCCCGTCACGATGTCACCCCAAAACTCTACTAGCTCTACTTCATCGTCCATGTCGTGCTCACCAGCAGTATTAATGCCACTGAACGACGACAGGGTGCGCTCATTCTGTTGTGCTGTACTATAGGCAGTCACGTTCATGATGTCTGCTACAGAACTGTGCTCACTGCTATAAACGCCAGCGTCCATCAAGCGTGAGACTTCAGAGCGGGTTTTAACCATGCGCCTGATAAAGTTGCCTTCGCCGTTTTTTACATTCGGCTCAAGGTAGCAGTCGAAGACATCAAGCACCTCAAAGTCAGGGGAGTTAACGATAACTTTTTCTTCTTCGCGTACTTCCCAGCGCCAAGACTCGCCCAAAGGCATTCCATTTGTGTCGAAGCCCGATGGTGTCTTAACTTTGACGTTTCTCTTAAAAGGGGTACTTTCGTAGCGCCAAGGTAGCGCCATACAGCTATTACCCGTAATGATAAGTTGTCTGATGTAGTCTGCATAAGCTGAATAAAACTTTCCTTCGTACATCTTGGTCGTCATGTACTTCTTTACTACTCTGGCTAGTGCCGCATAGTTGGGGAGTACAGGTTGCATGTCAAAGAAGTCTCTGTTAGGAAACGTCGCCGACATTAAGTAGCCGTGTATGGTTTCAACTGCTTCATAAGCCTTGCCAGTATTGATGCGGTGCCGCCAGTTTGTGTTTACGTCACCGACAGTCTTATGCACTTGCGACCGTTGATAGTCAACCGCTCTCGGTGTGCCCATGTAAAGTGACCAACACTCAAGCCAAGTTAACTCGACCTCTTGCCGTGCTGACTCGTACCGACTCCTTTCAGAGGTAACAAAACTAGCGACATCAGCCTGCCACCCACCAGCTAAGGTATTAATGCCCTTTTTGCGCTCGGTCTTCAGAAAGTCACCGGGGTTTCGCTTATTTACCACCTTTCTTGACCTTTTTGTAAGCGGGTTTCGTAGCCTTTGGCTTCACGCCTTTAGCTTTGGTCTTAGCCATCGCTAACATCTTGCCCATAGCTCCTTTCATTAGTAGCTTCCTCCCCATTTAGTATTAAACTGACGCGTACTTACATGCCTGCGTGTCTTTGTCCTTATAGGCTTACTCACTTCTTTAAGCATAGCCCAAGTGTCGAGAATGTCATCGTGTCCATTAGCACCACCAAAAGTCATTAGCTCGTTCTGTAGAATGTCCCACTGCTTAAAGTATGGCGGAACGTATATCATCCTTTCGTGAAAGACAGGTTGTAGGTAGAACTCAATACGCTCTTTCTTCTTACCTTGTCCTCTCGGGTTCCAGGGATAAACCGCTAGTGGTCTATAGACAGAGAACTTCTCTTTAACGTAGTGTACCAAAGCGGCTTGCCACGCCACTGTTTCAATGAACACCCCTGATAAGCTCCATTTGTCTGCAAGCCTGAATATCTCCTCGACTATCTTTTGTGGTGTTATCTTGCCTGCTACACCGTCAACAATGTATAAGTTACCCTGCTCGTCTTGACCACCGACAGCGATGGACGTATTATCAGCGGTCTTAGACATACTTACCGCAGGGTCAACGACCATGTAGAGGCGCACATAGCTTTTCTCTCCTTCTTTCTTTTTTATCTCTGCCATGCCGTTGGTAACAGAAACGTTAGCCGTTGGTACGTACTGTATGTTATCGACGTTTAGGATAGTCTCGTCGCTAGACAAGATGGTGTTGAGGTACTGAGAAGCAAAGCGTCTTGGTGTAAGACGGTTCCTTAGTTTCTGTACTGCACCTTTATTGAACTTCTCACCCCAAATGAAGCCGTCTGAGTCGTCCTTCCCATTGATGTAGATGTTCCTAACGAAGTAACGGTACTCTAGTGTTTCAGCTTCATTCAGGATGGTTTCGTAGTAGTCGCCATTGGCGTAGCGAGTACCGTTTATTATTATCTCGTCACCAATGACCTCTTGAGTGAACTCGCACGTATGAGAAGGGTCTAAAACGCTCTCCAAGTCCTGCGCCCATTCGTAGGTACGCTCCATTTTAGTAAGCGTAGCAACGTTATCAAAGTCTACGATGTCATCGAGGATGAGTAAGTCATAATGTTGTCCCGTGACTTTTGTAATGACTGACACAGAGTAAACCGTAGGTTCTTTGAACTTGGCTTGTCTCAGGACTTGTATAGCAGAGTTGTTCCAGATAACCTTTTTGTCTTCCGCTTCCGTGAAGTTCTCTTCGTGGTTCGCTCGACTGCGCCTACTCTTGTCCATAGCTGGAACTAATGGGGCATGTATATAACTTGCCGTATTGTTCCAAACTCTTTCTTGTAGGTCTTTGTCTTCAAACCACTGCCGTAGCTCACGAATAAACGAGTTAGAGAGTGAGAGTATGTTTGTACCGACGAGTACGCGTATGTTCGGGTTTCTAAAGATGCGCCACAACACGTAGCCCACACTACCTATCGTAGACTTCAAGTGTCCCCTTGGCAGTAACACTACTCGTCGTCTGTACTCTTCGTTCCCACTAAACTGGGGACGTGTAATGAACTCTACTAACTCTTCATGCAGCTTACCGAAGTTCTTACGCCCACCTTGAAACCCGATAAGGTCAAAGAACGTCCACATGTCGTAGAACGCTTTTTCAATGTTCTCAAGCGTAGCTGGCAGCAAGGTGGAACGCATCGTGTTTAGCCTTGGAGGAATGAACCGCCCGTCACTGGTCGTCGTTGAGGCGCAGGTACGTTGATGTTTTCGATGGTGGTAGCTACTTGAGCACCAGCATCAGAAACAGCACGAGCATTGCCTGACGTAGCGATGTAACCAAGCAGTGTTTGCAGACCGAAGTTTAACCAAGCACTCCGCGAAGGTGCTTTCCGTGTTTCGACGCTTTCTTGAAGAAGAGGAATGGAAGTAGCGAACAACGTTTGAGCGAGAGAGAGCCAAGAGAACTTTGCCATAGTCGTAAAACCTCCTTTCAAGTGTTAAATACCGAAGGAACCAGCAGGAGAGCCGTTAAACGTAGCGACGCACATCTCAGCACTGATGTGCCAGTTAATGACCTTCGCCGCGATGCCCGTTGCTGTGAGCATGATAGCGCTGTCTGTAGCAGTGCCACCAGCACCCGCACTGAAAGCGAGAGCAAGTGTACCAGCACCAACGGTAATGCGCTGTGTGATAGTCGGTACAGCGACAGGTACAAAGGTAATGGTGCCCGTGATGTTAATAGCGCTGAAGGTAGCTGAGAAGCCTGCATTCCCTGCGCCTGCTGCGTTGTCGTCCTGCGTCACATCAAAAGCTGCACCGTACATGACGACGGTAACGATAGAGTCAGCAGGGATAAGCAAACGTCCAAGGAGTGCAGTAGAGGGCGTGGTAGACGCAGGTAACGAGTAGTTGAGGTTATCGAGTGCGAGTTCAGTTGCCGTTGCGTTAGTAGTGCGCCCAAACCACTGCACAGGGGTCATAGAGCGTCCGTACTTTTGTAAGTCCGCTAACTGACCACTGACACCAGGTTGGGAGAACTTAGTCGAATACTGGGGAGAGCGAGGAGCCATGATGTTATTACCTTAAAAGTTTTGTTCCGGGGTCTGCGTTTCTTAGTAGTCCAAGTCCAACTTCTGCTGAGCCTCTTGCAGACTGTTGCTGTTGTCTTGAACTTTTTCTTGCTGACTGTTGAGAAGAAGCCAAACCAACCTGTTGAGTTAGTTGTCTCTGCTCGTCGGCAGCGTTTGCAGCAGCAGCGTCACTTAGTGCTTGTAGTTGTCCGGTCTGCGCTGTTTGTGTTTGGAGTAACGAGTCGTAAAGACCACGTTGCTGTTGAGCCTGCTGCTGTGAGGTTGAGAGCTGCGTGTTCAGTTGTGAGAGTAAACCTGACTGTGCGTCTTGCTGTGAACGGTACTGCTGAGAGAGCGTACCTATCTGGTCTTGATAACCTCTCACTACTTGGTCTAGCTGCGACTGGTACTGCGCTTGGTACTGTGACTGTAACCCAGCTAACTCTTGTCTCTGCCTTTCTGCGTCTTGCTGTATCTGTTGCGCGGTAGGACCTGAGTACGACGCTGTAGGAGCTTTCTTAGCCATCGACCTTATGCTCCCTTAATACCACGATAGCGAGGAGGTAACGAACCACCCTTACCTGCGCCACTCGTAGAAGTTTTCTTTGCGCTTGTACTCGTTGGTGCTTTTTTGCTTTGAGGTGCTGGTGTGAACCCAGTTTGTACCATACTACCTGAACTCTGTTGGTTATTAGCGGACAAAGGCTGTCCGAGTGCGCCGCCGTTATAGTGCATCGTTTTCCTTCCTTGCTTCTCTGTTTTTACGTGAGGCTTCGTGAGCTTTCCTTGTGTTCTCTATCATCTGTAGCTTATGTAGCCTTGCACCATCAAGACGGAGCATGTCCTCCGCTATCTGTTTCTGCATTGCCACTACTAGCTGATGTTGGCTCTCACCTCTTTGGTTAACTAAGTGTTCTTCAAAAGAGAGTCGTATGAGATGGTTCTCGAGGTACTGTCTCTCGTCAGCACTCTCTTGAGAAACCTCAAACCCAGAAACGACTAACTGGTTCGTTGCTTCCATAGCACCAGTCGGGTCATTAGTGTAGAAGACCATCTCATCTGCGCCTCCGCTTGCGCTAGGGAGAGGTACACCAGTAAGGTCGTGCGTCTCTTTTATCTCATCGACATCTAGTCTCTCATTACCGAGTTTAAGTTTCCTAGTACGTGGCTTGCTTCTGTCTAGTGTCACTTCCTCTGTTCCTCTCTGTGAAGTCGTTTTGAGTTCTCTTGTGCTCTGTCTTCAATGCGGTCTAGCTTATCATTCATGCGCTCTAGCTGTAACTGAATGAAGCTTACGCCTGCTTCGACGGTAGTCAGACGACTTTCGTTTCTTAAGGTGATGGTACCTAGTGTAACCATAACACCGATAAAACTAAGAACCAGTGGAAGTGTTTGCCTGAGCCATTGGAACGTCACTTTATCGTTTGTGTCGTCAGTAGTCTCTTTAATGTGAGTTAACTGGCTGTCGTCTTCGTTGTGAGTAGGCATAAAAAAAGCACCTAACGTAAAGGGTGCATAAAATGAATAGAAGGGGTAAGAAAGAGTGGTTGTTGTTCGCGAGTACACTCACTTTTGTTGCGTCGCTAGTCGTTTCTCTCCTTGCCGCTCCGGTGTTGTTCTTCCCCTAGAGTAGCACACTTTTACATCAAAAAGCAAACATTATTGAATAAATACTCCTAAAGGAATACATATATACCTTGTTACCCATTCTTGAATGTTGACAGTGAACAGTGAATGAAGAACGGTTGTATAAAATGGTTTATTGTCTATACCTTACAGACATAACCTTTTCATCCCCCCTGTGACATCAAACTATCGCCACTGAGAGACAAAAAATGTTACCTGTTACCGTGTAAAATGTCAGGCGTAGAGCATCTTTTGACCGACATCCTCCTTCCTTTTCCCTTCGTCAGAGCTTTCTCATTCCCTACTCCTC
>Ga0209490_10000990_pt1 | contig 27657 bp, 24 predicted proteins | sample MAT06_FD_187209 | JGI IMG/M metagenome (GOLD analysis project Ga0209490, IMG submission 187209) | Freshwater microbial communities from Lake Fryxell liftoff mats and glacier meltwater in Antarctica - MAT-06 (SPAdes) (version 2) | ecosystem: Environmental > Aquatic > Freshwater > Ice > Liftoff... | reverse complement strand
GCAACCGGATTTTTGAGATTTTCGACAGGAGCAACGTCGCCCCGGTCGCAATGATCGCCAGGAGGCCAAGTCCGGTCACCGCGAGATAAACCATCGATCCGATTTCCCCAAGCCACTCGCCCGTGTGGATCTCCATCAAAAGATTCGCGATTTGTCCATCAAGGCCGAACCATGCTTTACCGACGCGATACCCAATGCCCGTGCTCAACGTGACGAGGAGTGGCACAATCAGCCACGGCGAAAAATTGCGGTGAAGCTTCCGAAAGGCGGGATTCATGTGCGTCAAGAATGTGAGCCAGTCTGGAGCCCTGTCAAACAGGATGACATTGCGCGACTGGCGGACTGCGTGTAAATCGGTCAGCGATGGCGATCCAATTTCAACATTTCGAAGTGCTCACTCGGCCCGACGGCACGCCGTGGGAGCTCGAGCACGACGAGCGCGGCGTGACTTACAAAGCGCGCGACGTGAACCTCCGCAGCGATGTCGCGCTGAGAGTCTGGACACCGGGCCCGGAGATCGAGCCGATTCTCCGCGAGGCGCGTCGGGCCGCTGGTCTGCGCCATACGAACGTTGCCTCGATCTACCACCTCGGCGAGCAGGACGGGGTATTCTTTTTCGCCATGGAGTTTGTCGACGGCCGACTTCTCGATGCGCGCTTGGAGGAATCTGGAAAACTCCCGCCTGCCGCCGCGCTCGATATCGCCCTGCAAATCTCGCGCGCTCTCTCCGCCGCCGCTCGTCAGGGCTTGGTTCATCGCGACATCCGCCCGGGCACTCTTAAACTCCTTCGCGACGACGACGGGCGGACAATTGTGAAGATCATGGACTTCGGCCTCGCGCCGGAGATCAGTGCCGCAGTCGAGTCTGGCTACGCAAGCCCGGAGCGCATCGGCAACGGTGCACTCGATGCGCGATCCGATATTTACGCGCTAGGAGCCACGATTTTTCACATGCTCACCGGCCATACGCCGGCAACCGACAAACCGTCACGCGAAGCCGCTCTGGCGGAACTCGACCCTCCAATCCGGCAAGTCGTGCTACAAATGCTCGATCAGGACCCGGCGAAACGCCCGCAGTCAGCAAACGATCTCCGGCTCCAGATCGAGGCCTGCCTGAACTCCACTCCCGCGCCGCCCGCATCCCCTCCACCGCTCCCGCCGCCAGTTCCCAAGAAGAGCTCCGCCCTACCGATCACCATCTTGATTGTCAGCGTACTTATTGCGTTGATCGCGGCCGGATGGTTCATCGTGAAAAATTCGAAGTTCGAGATGAGCGTGGTGACGAACCAAGCCGTCGTTATCCCTCCCTCGACGCCCATACCGCTTCCGCAGCCCACGCCCGAGCCGCCTGTCGCCGCCGAGCCGATTGAAACCGTCGAATCCCAAGCCGAAAAAGCCGACGCCCTGATTCGCGCCGAGCAATACCGCGACGCACTCGTTCTTGCTGAACAAACGGCCACGGATTTTCCCGACGCAGCGTGGCCAAAGCAGAAGATGGAAATGATTGCCGCGCTGTTGCGCTCAAATGCATTTGTGATGACGCCGACCAAGTTGCGCCCCCTCCGTCCCGCACTCGAATCCGCCGCGGCAATGGATGTCGTTTCCGCTCAAATGCTCCTCGGCGAAGAACTCCGTGAATCCGAACCCGCCACCGCGCTGAAATGGTTCCGCGCGGCTGCACAGAATGGACAAACGGAGGCGATGACGCAAACCGGCCTCATGCTCTCCAACGGAAAAGGCGTGAGCGCGCCCGATCCCGCGCTCGCCGTCGAGTGGTTGCAAAAGGCCGCCGCCGCGGGAGATATGGACGCGACGACGGCCCTCGCCGAATGCCTCATTCGCGGAAAAGGCATCGCCCCGGATCCCAAACGCGCGGCGACCCTGCTCAATGTCGCCGTCGCCTTCGATCAACCGCGGGCGTTTAATCTGCTCGGTGATTTGTATCTCAAAGGCTCCGGCGTTCCTCAAAATCTCGACGAAGCCGCGCGGTTCTTTTCACGCGGCGCAGAGCTCGGCGACGGCGACTCCATGGCCAAGCTCGGCCTCCTCTACTTGAATGGTCAAGGGGTTAAGAAAGACCCTCAAAAAGCCGCCGAGATTTGGAAAACCGGCGCAGAGCGCGGTTTCCCGTCCTGCATGTTCAACTTTGCACAGTTACTCTCCTCGGGAACCGGAGTGCGTCTCGATGCGGGCGCCGCGCAGAAATGGTTTGTCTCCGCCGCCCGCGCCGGCAACGCCATGGCCATCGAGTGGTGCCGCGAGAATAAGGTTGAGTTTTAAGGCGACGCGGTTCGAGGCTGTCCTACGTGGCGTTCAGAGCGCGAAATGGTCGGCGGGGGCGCAGCGGAGGCCGGGGATGCGCGAGAATTCCGCGCAATTGAGAGTCGCGAGATCGAAATCGTGATGAAGGCAAGTGGCTGCGATCAGAAGATCGTGAGCGCCAACGATAATGCCTTTCCCCGATAGGTCTGCCTTGAGCTGTGCATGGGTCCGGGCTTCCTCGACTCCAAACGGAAAAACTTCAATCGTGGAGACAAGCGCATCGAAAAAGCCGCGACGTGCCTGTTGCCGCTTTCCGGGCGGAGCGCGAAAAACGCCCTCCAGAAACTCGGAGACGGTGATCGCGCTGATTGCAACTTCATGATCCCCGACAACCTGCTCGTTGAAAGTAACGGCGTCCCATCGGCCCCGTTCCTGCGCGATCAGCACAGACGTGTCGAAGAGGACATTCATTCGGCCCAAGGATCGCGTTGCGGACGATTCCCTTCATTCCGAATTTCCGTCAGGTCGCTTGAAAAAGATTCAGCTTCGCCGGCCGGCATCGGGGTTCGCGATCTCCAGAATTCCGCCAGTTCGCGCCCGGTCGTTTTTCCGGGCCCCTCCGGCGAGATCCGGGCCACCGGCTTCCCATTTCTCGTGAGAATCGCGACATCGCCGCGATAGACGACGCGATTGATCAAATCGGAAAAATTTCGCGCTGCCTCGGTAACTGTTAGACTGGACTCCACGAAGGAATCTTAAAATCAGATAATCGGATAATCAAGATGCAAATTCACAGAATCAAAGCGGAGCCATTTCAGCCTCCCCAACTCGCTCAAACGGCAGCTTGTGAATCGACCGCAGCGGGCGCTGTCTTGTCGGGGCGGCCAGTTTTGTGGCCTTTGCCAGCGGAGACGCCGTTGAAGGCTTGGACTTCAGAGCCTTGGAGTCTGCGGGCGGGGCGAGGGCCGAAGTTGAACCGGATGTTTTTCATCAAGTCTCCGGGTTTGGCACCGATCCCTAACGCTGCGGTGGGCTCGAACCCGCTGTGCATCATGCAATTTTCGCAGCGTTTGTCGCGGGCGCAACCGTCGACGACGCCGTAGTTTTCCCATTTGGTGGTCGAGAGGAGCTCGTTGTAGGACTTATAATGTGCGTCGGTCATCACGTAGCAGGGGCCTTTCCAGCCCATGATGTTGCGGGTCGGGATGGCCCAGGCCGAGCAGGAGAGTTCGCGCTCTCCTGCGAGGAAATCAAAGTAAACAGGCGTGCCGAGGAGAGTGTAGCGTTCGCTCCAAGCGGTGATGTCTTTGAATTTCTCGATGGTCATCGGGCGCGTGAGGAAAAAGTTTTCCGGATCGAGATTGAGGCGTTTGCGCATGTCTTCTTTCGCGGCATCGTAGTCGTAGCCGGGGGAAATCGTGTGGCCGTCGAGCTCCATCCACGAGAGATATTCAAACATCTGCTCGATCTCAGCCATTTCGGTTTCCTTGTAAATCGTCGTGTTGGTGGCGACTTGGTAGCCAAGGATTTTGGCCATGCGAATGGCGGCGATGCATTCTTTGAAGACGCCTTCGCGTTCGACGATGAGATCGTGCGTGCGCTCGAGTCCGTCGAGGTGAACGTTCCAATACATCCATTTGGAGGGAGCGATGGGATTGCGGAATTCGGATTTCGGATTGCGGATTTCGTCGCCCTGGGTGGCGGTGATGAGTTCCTCGGAGACGAGGACTTCGATCTGACGCGAGACGGCTTCGGGATTTTTCGCGAATTCAAAGGCCATGAAATCACGCATTTTTTTTCGCATGAACATCCCGTTCGTGCAGACGTAAACGATTCGTTTTTGGGCAAGAAGGCCGGAGACGAGATCTTCGATGTGCGGGTAGATGAGCGGCTCGCCTCCGCAAATGGAGACCATCGGCGCGTCGCATTCAGTCGCAGCGCCGAGGCAGTCTTCGAGGGGCATCACGTCTTTCAACGATGTCGAGTATTCGCGGATGCGCCCGCATCCCGTGCATGTGAGGTTGCAAGTGTGGAGCGGTTCGAGTTGAAGCACGGTCGCAAATTTCTTAACGCCCGCGAGTTTTTTTCCGACGATGTAGCTGGCGATTCGGGCCGTAAGTGCAAGCGGAAACCTCATAATGCGCACTAAGAGAGAGGCTGACCGCTCGCATGTCAAGCCGTTCCCCTCTCTGTGCAGACTTGGCGTCCCTAACAATCGCCGGTAGAAATTGACAAACCATGAGACCTGACAAATTTACCGCAAAGATGCAGGAGGCGATGAACGCCGCAATCGACCTCGCATCCAAAGGCGGAAACCCCGAAATCACCAACGCCCACTTCCTCCTCGCCCTCGTCGAGCAAACAGACGGCCTCGTGCGACCTCTCTTGGAAAAACTCAACGTGGCACCCGATTCTGTCGAATCCGCACTCCGAGACGATTTGGCAAAGCTCGCGCACGTTCAGGGCGGCGCGCAGGCCGGTTTGTCGGCAGAACTTCGCAAGACGATCGACGAAGCAGAAGCCGAGATGGCCAAGCTCAAAGACGAGTATCTGAGTGCCGAGCATTTCCTCATCGCGCTCCTCTCCGGCAACTCGCCGGCGGCAAAGATCCTCAAGCAAAGCGGCGTCACCCGCGATGCGCTCATGAAGGCGCTGGTCGAGATCCGCGGCAACCAGCGCGTGACCGACCAGGATCCCGAGGGCAAATACCAGACGCTGGAAAAATACGGACGCGACCTGACGGAGCTGGCCCGCAAAGGAAAGATCGATCCCGTGATCGGGCGCGACGAGGAAATCCGCCGCACGATGCAAGTCCTCTCCCGCCGCACAAAAAACAACCCCGTTCTCATCGGCGAGCCGGGTGTTGGAAAAACCGCCATCGTCGAAGGCCTCGCCCGCCGCATCGTGAGCGGCGACGTGCCGGAGTCCCTCAAAAACAAACGCGTCGTCGCGATGGACATCGGGTCGATGGTCGCAGGCGCCAAGTTCCGGGGCGAATTCGAAGATCGTCTCAAAGCGTTTCTCAAAGAGGTCACATCAAGCGAGGGCGAAGTCATTCTTTTCATCGACGAACTCCACACCATTGTCGGCGCCGGGGCCGCTGAGGGCTCTATGGACGCCTCCAACCTTCTCAAACCCCAACTCGCCCGCGGCGAACTCCGCACCATCGGCGCGACAACGCTCGACGAGTATCGCAAATACATCGAAAAAGACGCCGCGCTCGAACGCCGTTTCCAACCCGTGATGGTCGGCGAGCCAAGCGTGGAAGACACAATCGCCATCCTGCGCGGACTCAAGGAACGCTACGAAGTCCATCACGGCGTCCGCATCCAGGATGCAGCCATCGTCGCCGCCGCGATTCTCAGCCATCGATACATCAGCGATCGGTTCCTGCCCGACAAAGCCGTTGATCTCATCGACGAAGCCGCCTCGCGCCTAAAAATCGAACTCGATTCCATGCCGACGGAACTCGACCAACTCGAACGCCAGATCATGCAATTTGAGATGGAACGCCAGGCTCTCAAAAAAGAAAAAGACGACGCCAGTCGCGACCGCCTCGGAAAATTGGAAAAGGAACTCGCTGACGTCAAAGACCGTGCCACCCAATTCCGCACCCGTTGGCTCAAGGAGAAAGAAGAGATCGGCAAAGGCGCGAAACTCGCTGAAGAAATCGAGTCGCTCAAAGCCCAACTCGAACAAGCCCAGCGAAACGGCGACTTGCAGCGCGCGAGCGAAATCCAATACGGACGCCTCCCCGACCTTCAAAAACAACTCGAAGACTCCACTGCCAAGGAACGGGCAGAGGGTACGCTCTTGAAAGAAGAAGTCACCGAAGAGGACATCGCCAAAGTCGTCGCCTCATGGACAGGAATCCCCGTCTCGCGACTTCAGGAAGGCGAGCGCGCGAAGCTTGTCAAAATGGAGGAGCGCCTCATGGAACGTGTCGTCGGCCAAACACAAGCGATCAAAGCCGTCTCCAACGCCGTCCGCCGCGCACGGGCCGGACTCCAGGACGAAAACCGCCCGATCGGTTCGTTCCTTTTCCTCGGCCCCACTGGCGTCGGAAAAACCGAGCTCTCGAAAGCGCTCGCCGAATTTCTCTTCGACGACGAGGGTGCCATCATCCGCCTCGACATGTCCGAATACATGGAGAAACACAGCATCGCCCGCTTGATCGGCGCGCCTCCGGGTTACGTCGGCTACGAAGAGGGCGGACAACTCAGCGAAGCCGTTCGTCGCAAACCTTATGCCGTCGTGCTTTTCGACGAAATTGAAAAAGCCCATCCCGATGTCTTCAACGTCCTCCTCCAAGTCCTCGACGACGGACGCATCACCGACGGACAAGGCCGCACCGTGGATTTCAAAAACTCCGTTATCATCCTCACCTCGAACATCGGCAGCCAGTTCATCATGGAGGATCTCGAAAAAACTGAACGCAATAAACGCGTGATGGAAACCCTCCGCGGCCACTTCCGCCCCGAATTCCTCAATCGCATCGATGAGATCATCATCTTCGACCGCCTCGATGAGAGCCAAATCGAATACATCGTCGGCATCCAGGTCAACCGCCTCCTCGCGCGCCTCGAACGCCAAAACATCACGCTCACCCTCTCCGACAAAGCCCGCGCCCTCCTCGCCCGCGAAGGCTACGACCCCGCCTACGGCGCACGCCCCCTCAAACGCGTCATCCAAAAACAAATCCTCGACCCCCTTAGCCTCGAAATCCTAGACGGAAAAGTCCTCGAAGGCGACAAAATCGAGGCCGACGCCGATGGGGACGCTTTGGTTTTTAGAAAAGCTTAACTTCTGTCAAAACTTCTCCAAATGTCGGATCGAGATCAAAGCAAGGATTCCCGAAACGATGAGCTAGAGCTTCTCACTAACGCGCCGAAATGCGTTCTGCCGCGGTGACCGTGTTGGACATGAGCATGGCGATGGTCATCGGACCGACGCCGCCCGGAACCGGTGTGATGGCCGCGCAGCGGTCTGCGACGGCGGCGTAATCGACATCGCCGACGAGGCGGTAACCCTTGGGCGTCGCGGGATCTTCGATGCGGTTAATGCCAACATCAATCACAACGGCTCCCTCGCCGATGTGTTCGTCGCCGAGAAAATGCGCGCGTCCAACGGCCGCAATGACGATGTCGGCCTCGCGCGTGATGGCGGCGAGATCGCGGGAGCGGGAGTGCGCGACGGTCACCGTCGCATCGCCACCCGGGCCGCGTCGCATCAAAAGAAGCGCCATCGGCTTGCCGACGATCATGCTCCGGCCCACAACGACAGCGCGGCGACCGGCGGTTTCGATGCCGGCTTCGAGAATGAGTCGCTGGCACCCGAGAGGCGTGCAGGGAACGAATCCCGTGGGGTCGTCCATCGCAAGTTTCGCGACATTGACCGGGTGGAATCCATCGACATCCTTCGCGGGATCGATGGCGCGCACCACGGCCGCTTCGTCGATGTGCGGCGGCGGCGGAGATTGGACAAGAATCCCGTGGATCGCCGGATCGCGGTTGAGTTCGTCCACGAGCGCAAGCAATTCGGCCTGCGAGGTGTCGGAGGGAAGTTCCTTTTTGACCGAGTGAAATCCGAGATCCGCCGCTTTTTTGTCTTTGGAGCGGACATAAGCGCGGGATGCGGGATCGTCGCCGATAAGGACGACGGCGAGACCGGGTTGGATGCCTCGACGGCTCAAGTCCGCCACTCGCTCGCGCGTTTCCTCCAAAACTTTTGCCGCTACGGCTGTGCCATCAATCCGCATGATTTTTCAACAAGTCCTCCAGGTTTTTTCGTTCCAACTCGAAGTCTGCATCCGTCAGATCTGACGAGATCGAAATCGATTGTTCGAGCGTGACGGAGATTGTGGAAAATGGCAACGGGATGATGAAGCCGTCCCAGGTTTTGAGTCGATAGCACCGGGAGAAGTGGGCGTGAATGGGGAGAATGGGGGCTTCGGTCAACTGGGCAAGTTGGATCACGCCAGGGCCAAGCGCGTATCGCGGGCCGCGCGGACCATCTGGGGTGATCGCGATGTCGCGCCCGGCGCGCACGAGTCGCACGAGCTCGCGCAATGCCTGCGAGCCGCGCCGCGAGCTTGATCCCCGAACCGAGCCCATCCCGAAAGCTCCAACAAACTGCGCAAGAATTTCGCCGTCTTTACTCGGACTCGTGAGCACGGTGACGCCCCGCCGTTCGCTTCTTGGATACCTCGCGTTGAATGCAGCCGTGATTCCCAGAATGCGGTTGTGCCAGAAACAGATCAATACAGGGCCCTCGAGCTTTCCTTCTAAAAATCCGGCACGGTCATCAATGCGGACGCGGATCGTCGCCAGCAAAAGACGCAAAATCGTTGAGCCAACCAATGCGAGAAGCCGTTCGCGCGTCATGCCAGAAATTCGTTTAAGATTTTTGTGAGCGCGGGGCGAGCGGTCGCGGCGAGGGATTCGTTCGCGTAAGCGATCCATGCGACGCCGCTCTCGGTATCGAGCGGTGCGTCGGGAAATCCGCCGAGCGGATGTTCGTAAACCACGCCGGCCTTTTGTAGAACGAGCGCCGCGCAGGCGTCATAGGGATGGCAAACGAGCGACGTTTCCATGTCGAGGCAACGAAAGATAAGCGGACGAATATCGCCAACCATTCGGTCGTGGCCCGCCATCACTTCAAAAAACTGCCCGCCGGTGCTGATGTATTGGTCGTCGAATACAGTGGGCGAGGTCGAGCTGTTGAGGCCGATGAGTTCATCCCAGAGCCGCTCCTCGATTTGCGATGTGAGCGTGCGGCCTTCCGGGAAAAACTTAACCAGCGAAGAAAATCCATGCGCGAACGATGTCGCGGCGGACGGAGCAAGGCTCAGCGAATGGGGCGTGCCCGTGCGGACGTCGAGCGATTCGCAGACAAGCGGCCCGTCAATCGTCGCGCTCAAAGAATCCGCCCGCCATTGTTTCGAAGTCGGAATTTCCGTCATTGCCGCCGCAACAATGTGCGAGAGCCGCGTGGCGTCTCCTCGTTGTGGAGCGATCCCGCCAAGAGCCCACGCGCTTCGCTTGTCATACATGATCCCCCTCGTGCCATCGATGGGATCGAGAATGCACTTCCAATCCGTCCCCGCCACCGGCGTCCCGCGTGGAAAACAAAGCTCGCTCTCGACCCCCTCCATCACCACTTGAACGGGCCATTCCGAAGGCCAATGCGCCTCAAACCATCGAATGATCGCGTCCTCGCTAAACTTATCAACGGCGTAAATCGTATCGCCACCGAGTTGCCCCGAGACCACCGAGAGATTCGCACCATCCAATCCCTGACGCCCCGCAAGAACCGCCTCGCGAATGGTCGCGCCGAGTTGACAAAGGAGCTGGCGAAGGGCTTCAGGCGTCGCTGGTGGCATCTTCAGTAGGCTAATCAATCCGGCTTGGGTTTGGCGAGGCTTGCGCGAACTTTTTCAGCACCCTCGCGAAAAGAACGACCGCGGCGAATCCGAGGCCGACGACGAATCCGAGCCAAACACCCCATGCGCCCCAGCCGATGACAAATGCCGCGATATAAGACACCGGAAACACCACGAACCAATAGGAAAGAATACACAGGAGCATCGGGACGCGCGTATCTTCCAAGCCCCGAAGTGCACCGGATGAAACGATTTGGATGCCGTCAAACACTTGAAAAACCGCTGCAAGCAAGAGGAGCTGTGCTGACAGCGCGATCACTTCGGGGTCGGCGACAAAACCTGCTGCAATGGCGCGTCCGCCGAATACAAAAACCAGCGCAAAAACACTCATGATCGCGACGGCGAGTCCAATGCCGCCGAAAACGATGGGACGCGCTGTTTCCATCCTCCCGGCACCGCGCGCGTGGCCGACGCGCACGCTCAGAGCCTGGGACAAACCGAGCGGAACCATGAACGTCATGGCCGCGCACGTGATGGCAATTTGGTGGGCCGCGAGCGGGACCAGGCCAATCCAACCCATCATCAGAGCGCCGATGGCAAATCCGCTCACTTCGAAAAAATGCATCGTTCCGATGGGGAGTCCGATTTTCGCCAGAATCTTTGCAGGACGCAGCGAATCGGCGAGGAAGTTGCCGGCAGGCCAGCCGTCTCGAAGACGTTTCGAAAATGCGGGGTAGCACCAGACACCGATGGCCGTAAGTAAGCGCGCGATGAGCGTAGCGATCGCCGCGCCTTCGAGTCCCATCGCGGGGAAACCAAGATTCCCGAAAATGAGCAGCCAGTTGAGCACGGCATTGAGGGCGACCCCTGCGAGCATGATCCAAAACGGAGGCCATGGTCGAACGAATGCCTCGCAATAGTTTTTCGAGACCGTTGTAAAAAAGACCGGAATCGCAGACCACGCGCAAATGAGGAGGTAGCCGCCCACCGCCGCGTTGACGGCCTGGGGTTGTCCAAAGACCGCGATGAACGGCAGCGCGAGATGGGTGAGGAGACCGACGAGAAGTCCGAGCGCAAGGGCGAGGAGGAACCCGCCGCGCACCACGGGACGGGCGTCTCCGGGATTTCCGCTGCCATGCGCGTGGGCCGCACGCACGCTCACGGCCGATAGGATGCCGAATCCAAAAACCAGCGGCATCGAGAGTAGCGTATTGGCAAACGCACAGGCACCGAGAGGCACGACGCCGAGGCGCGCGACCATTACCGTATCGATGAGCCCCATGAGCATTTGCCCGATGTGCCCGGCCATAATCGGGACCGCCAGCGCAAGGGTTCGCCGGTTCTCAGCAAGGAGCAAACGCATGGAGAGATTTTGCGCGGAGGCGCGGGTCAGGAGACCCGCTCGTTGACGCGGCGAATCGACTGTGAACGTCCCGTGGCCGGATCGATTTCGACAATCGCGCCGCAGATATGAACCGGCCCGCGGGCCACCGGGAACTGCGCCGGCAAACAGTCAATGAAACGACGGATGATCGACTCGTGCTCACGCCCTAGGATGGAATCCGACGGCCCGCACATTCCCGCGTCGCAAAGAAACGCCGTTCCGCCCGCAAGAATTTTTTCATCAGCCGTTTGCACGTGGGTATGGGTGCCGATGACGGCGGAGACCCGGCCATCGAGAAAGCGCCCCATCGCGATCTTTTCGCTGGTCGTCTCGCCGTGAACATCCACAAAAATCACAGGCGTCTCCTCGCGCAAGCGTTCAACCTCGACGTCGGCGGCCGTGAAGGGATTGTCGAGAACTGGCTGCATAAAGGTGCGGCATTGTACGTTCATCACGGCGATTTTACCTTTGGAAGTATCTAAAACGATACTCCCCTGTCCCGGCGCACCAGCCGGGTAATTGATGGGACGCAGGAGCCGCGGTTCGGTGCGAATGTAGGACGCTGTTTCTTTTTGATCCCAGACGTGGTCGCCCGTTGTGATGACTGCCACACCCGCACGCAAAAGGTCGATCGCGATCCGGCCCGTAATGCCCCGCCCTCCAGCGGCGTTCTCGCCGTTGACAACTACAAAATCAATTCCACGTTCTTTCAGGAACCCCGGAATAGCAGAAATAACGGCGTTACGGCCGGGCTCGCCGACGATATCACCCAGAAAAAGAAGACGGATCATTCGAGCTTTTTATCGCAACCAGCGGCAAACGCATTTAAAAAAGGACAATATTGAAAAACAATCTTCCCAGTCTGTTGATGTTTTTGGCGTTAATTCTGCCTTTGAGTGCTAAAGTGAGCCCGCTTGCGCCAACACCCGACTGGTCTCGTCTCGACCCATACCAAGAGACAATCACGCGGGCGGACTTCGAAGAGTTGCTGAACAAAATTTACGCGCCCAACGCCGCTGCGGACGGGCTCATCGACATCACGGACAAGGGGGCATTCGTTCGCACTGACGGCGTGGGTTCTCCGTATCTTTTGAAGTTTGCGGTTGATCGGGATTCAGCGCGCAGGCGCCCGGTGTATTGGAAGAGCCGCGAGGCGTTGCCTCCCCTACTGCCCGGCAAACCATTGAACGGTCTCAAAGTCGCCATCGACCCCGGCCATCTCGGCGGCGCTTGGGCAAAAATGGAAGAGCGCTGGTTCCAGATCGGGAAATCCGCGCCGGTCACGGAGGGTGACATGACGCTCCGTGTCGCAAAAATGCTCATCCCGCGCCTGACCGAGCTGGGGGCAGAGGTCTTTCTCACGCGCTCAAAGCCAGGCCCCCTCACCTCGCAACGCCCTGAGCAGCTGCGCGGCAAGGCTGCGGACGCGCTTCGAGAAAAAGGCGAGTCCACTGCCGGCGACGCAGTTCAAAAAGAGAGCGAACGTTTATTTTATCGAGCCAGCGAGATCCGGCGGCGGGCGAAGCTCGTCAACGAATCCATCCACCCCGACATCGTTCTCTGCCTGCACTTTAATGCCGAAGCCTGGGGCAACGAAAAAAATCCCACGCTCGTTCAAGAAAATCACCTCCACCTGCTCGTGACGGGAGCGTGGGGGCGAAGCGAGTTGGAATACGAGGACCAGCGCCTCGACATGCTCGTCAAGCTTCTCAATCGATCCTTTAACGAAGAGGTCGCGGTAAGCAATGCGGTGGCGTCCACTATGGCAAAAGCAACGGGCCTGCCACCTTATGTCTATCGCGGCGGGAGCGTCGTTCGCGTCAACGATAATCCCTATATTTGGGCTCGCAATCTTCTCGCCAACCGCCTTTTCACATGCCCGGTTGTCTATATCGAACCGTATGTCATGAACAACCGCTTAGTATTTGCACGCATTCAGGCGGGCGACTATGACGGACGCCGCGACTTTGGCGGTGTCCCGCGTGTAAGCATCTACCGCGAATACGCCGACGGCGTCGTTGCGGGTCTCGTTAACTATTATTCCAAACGCTAAGTCAGTATGAAAATCATCGCTGTTTCCAATCAAAAAGGCGGGGTCGGCAAGACCACGACCAGTGTCAACCTCTCCGCCGCGCTCGCAGAAAAAGGCCAGCGCATTTTGCTCATCGACCTTGACCCGCAGGCCAGCGCGAGCAGTGCCCTCGGCCTGAAAGAGGTGGATTCTGGCAGCATCTACTACGCGTTGATCGGCGAGCGTCAAGCCCGGGACCTCATCGTGACGACGCGCATCCCCAATCTCTCCGCCATCGCCGCCGACCTCGACTTGGCCGGAGCGGAAATCGAAGTGGCGCGCATGGATAATCACCTCATTCAACTTCGCAATGTCCTCGCCGATCTGCGCGAGCAAAACGCATTTGATTTCATTTTTCTCGACTGCCCGCCATCACTCGGAATTCTTATGTCAAATGCCCTCGCGGCCGCTGACGAAATTCTCGTGCCGATCCAGTGCGAATACTACGCGCTGGAAGGTCTCAGCCTTCTGATGAAGGTGACGGATCAGATTCGCGCGAGCGAGGCGAATCCTCATTTGGCTATCTCAGGTCTCGTTCTCACAATGTATGATGGACGCACAAACCTCAATCCTGCCGTCGTCGCAGAAGTGCGCAGCCACTTTCAGGAGGTCGTCTACACGACGCTGATTCCTCGAACGGTGCGTTTTGCAGAGGCGCCTAGTCACGGGCGGACGATTTTTGAGCACGATCCCGACGGCAACGGTGCCGCGGCCTATCGTGCGCTGGCCGATGAGTTTATGGAACGCCAGACGCGGGGCGTGTCCTTTGTTAACGCTCCCGCAGTAGCTTAGCTTTCACTCGCGAACGAGCTCGCACGCGTGGGCTGCGAATCCTGCGCCAAATGCGGTGAGCCAGAGTTTGCCGACGTCCGGCCGCTCCCGCAGGCACTCTTCCAGCGCGATGAGCACGCAGGGGCTGCTCACGTTGCCATGCCCACGAAGCACAGCTCGCGTTTCGGGCAGTGTCCAAGGCGCGAGTTGTTTCTCGATTTCGTCAATCACGTCGCGTCCTCCCGTGTGCGCAAGCACGGCATCCGGCTCGCGGAGCCGCTTAGAAAAAAGGTCGGCCACGGTGCGCCCTGCAAGTTCGGGGACAGAACGATCAAGTTGATTTTTGAGCTTTCCGCCGACGTTCACAAAGCGAATCTTCTCTCGATGTTCAGGCAGGTGAGCCGTGCGAAACCCGTCCATACGAAACTGCCCGCCGCGATTCCCGGAGCGCCACAACGCGGCCGCAGCCCCGTCGCCGAACAAGCAAAGGCTAATGAGAACTCCGGGATCATCGTCGAGGTAAAACGCCGCCGAGCAGACCTCGACGGCGATCGTTGCCACGAGGGATCCGGGGCGCGCAGCCAATGCCCCGTTGGCGGCCTGCAACATCGGGATCGCCGCACCGCAACCCATGCCGAGGAGATCCTGCAAAAAAACGTCGCTTCGGAGCCCGAGGGATTCCGCAACGTGACTCGAAACACCGGGACACAGGTAACCGGTGCACGTGCAGACAATCAGCGCATCGATCTCGGCAGGCAGCACGCCGGCGCGATCACACGCCTCGCTCAAAGCATTTTTCGCCAAAGTCGGCGCGTATTTCTCGAATTGCCTGTGGAGCCCCTCCGCATCGAGTCCGGCCAACGCGAGTGGGTCGCCAGCGGCGAATTGACGCCTCGCAATTCCCGAGTCATTCGTCAGGATTTTTTCTAAAAGAGAACGCGAGCGCGGTTTGAGGAGATCGACGGAGGGCAACGTTTGCAGGGCGTCCCAGCATTCCTGCTGACTGAAAGATTGCGGCGGAAAATGCGTGGAGAGGGATTGCAAAAACATTAGCGAACGAGAGCCAGCAATTGATGGTATGGCAGGAGGCCGCCGCGTGCACAGGCAGACGCAACGCGCGAGCCCCAACGTGTCGTGAGGAATCCGTGCAGACCGCACGCGATCCACATGCGTCGGCGAAAACGCTTCTTTTGTCGGTGACTACAAGCCAAAGCGGCCTCGTCCCAGGAAATTCGGTCGCTGGCAAACTCGACCAAAGGCTCAATCGCGAGCGCGGCGGATTCAAACGCCATTGACATTCCGTTCCCTGTAAACGGCGGGATCATCTGTGCGGCATCGCCAATGGCGAAATCGGCCGCGCCTTGCGTCCCCGGCTCGAAGCCAGCCACACTGCAGAACGACGCGGCATCGAGATCGGCGCGTCGGAGTCGTTCGGCGAGGAGTAGGAGTCCGCCGCGGGCCAGCGTGGACAGGAGCAGGTCGACGCTTTTGCCGCCGCCGCGTTCGTCGGCTCGGAACAGGCCGCAGACGTTGACTTTACCGTCCTCAATCCGGGCGAGGCCCACATATCCGTTGGAACCAGCAAACATTTCCAGATCAGACGCCATCGCTAGACCGTTTACATGGACCTTCAGTCCCACCCACCGCGACGCCCTCCGGCGTCGTCCGGCCGCGCTCACAATGCCCGTACCGCCATCAACACGCGACGCGAGTTTGAGTTCGCCGCCAGACTGAACGAAATCCGTGGCCAGCCGTTGATCGAGCCGCCATCGGGAAATTCCACGAGCCGAGACGGTCATTTCGCTCAACAACCCAGCGCCATCCGACCAACGCGCCGTCTCAAGCCGCTCGGCATCGGAAAGATGGACGCGGATTCCCAACTCATCGAGCACGGCATCGGACACCCCGCTGATATACTCGCCGCAAACGCGGTGACGCGGATAACTTCCTGCCTCGTGAAGAACAACAGGGATTTCACGGCGGCGGAGAGCGATGCCAAGAGACAGGCCGGCAAGCCCTCCTCCTGCAATGACGATCGGTCGTTTCAACGCCGATAGGCTATCATGCGAATCACTCCCTGCCAGTGGGAAGATTCCGCAATTTTCCATTCCGACGTTTGCAATCCCAACGCGGCGGCCATTTCGCCGGGCCGAAATCCTGCACGAATGCTCGCTGGCATGTCGTGTTTCGTGACCTTCCCGACAAAAGGCAAAGCCAGTGCCGCTCGCGAGAGAACGCCTTGATCGCGCCATGGCTCGGAAAAAACGAGGGTGCGCGCACTCGAAAAACCCGCGCCGAGCCGCCGAAGATCCTCCTCGTGAAAATGGTGCAAAATGAGACTCCCGACAACGACATCCGCTTCGCGGAGCGCCGGTGCCTCAAAAAAATCGCCCCTCACCCACGCGACCGATTCCAGCAAACTTGCCGGGCGCGGCTGGAGGTCGAGTCCGGTCACCCGCGTCCGCGGAAACGCCCGGGCCAAACGCTCGCAGAGCCTGCCCTCACCGGCACCCAATTCGCAAATGCGCAACTCGGGATTCACGTCCCGCCGGCCCAACTTGCGGACAATCCATCGCGACCCGCCGAGCAGCAAATCCAACCGCCGCAAATCACGTTGGCTCCGCACAGCCTCCGGATCCGTCGCATCAAGGCTGTCGAGAATTTCGGGAACGATCGTTCGATACATTTCACGCCGATATTGCCAATCTTATCGCCAAAGGTTAAATGGAAAAGTTCGCCATGAGCATTTATCTCGATAACAACGCCACGACGCAGATTGCGCCGGAGGTCGTCGATGCCATGATCCCGTGGCTTCGCGAGGGCTACGGCAACCCTTCGAGCGTTTACTCGTCCGGCCGCGCAGCCGCTACCGCTCTCGAACTCGCCCACTCCCAAGTTGCCTCTCTTGCCGGCTGCCGCGAGAGCGAGTTGATTTTTACGAGCTGCGGGACGGAGTCCATTAACACCGCCATCCTCTCCGCGTTGGCCCTCGATCCCGACAAACGCCACATCATCACTTCCACGGTCGAACACAGCGCGACGATCAAACTCTGCGAGCATCTCGCACAGCGCGGATACGAGATCACTTGGCTTCCAGTCGATTCGCTCGGACGCCTCGATCCGGAGCAACTCGCCTCGTCGATTCGCTCCGACACGGCGCTCGTGACCTTGCTCTGGGCCAATAACGAGACCGGCGTGTTGTTTCCTATCAAGGAAATCGCTGAGATCGTTCGCAAAAAGAAAACCCTTCTGCACTTGGACGCCGTGCAGGCGTTTGGCAAACTCCCAACCAATGTCGAAGAACTCGGCTGCCATTTTCTCTCGCTCTCCGGCCACAAGCTCCACGCTCCAAAAGGAGTCGGAGCGCTTTACGTCAGCCGTCGTGTGAAGTTCACCCCCCTCTTCCGCGGCAGTCAGGAAAACTCACGCCGCGGCGGCACGCAAAACGTCGCTTCCATCGTCGGGTTCGGCGTCGGCGCGCAAATGGCCTCAGGACACCTCGGCGACACGTTTGTGAAGTCCGCCCGAGATCGCTTCGAATCGCACCTTCTCGCCGACGTGCCAGATTGCGTCGTCAACGGCGACCGCGAGAATCGTCTTCCCAACACAACCAACGTCTCGTTTGCTGGAGTCGACAGCGAGGGGCTCCTCCTGATGCTCGATCAGCACGGCCTCTGCTGCTCCGCGGGTTCGGCATGCACGAGCGGCTCGGTGAATCCCTCGCATGTCTTGAAAGCCATGGGATTCTCCAATGACCACGCCCGTGCCAGCCTGCGTTTTTCATTCGGACGATTCAACTCCGAGGAAGATGTCGCAAAAGCCTGCAACCTCGTTCCCCAAGCCATCGCCAAACTCCGCGCCATGTCGCCCACAGGCAGCCCAGTATTGGTAGCGCGATGACTTTCCGAAACGGGTGCCGTCAAATCGCACTCATGATTTTTCTGAGCGTGGCAGCCGCCTACGCTCAGTCCACGCCTCTTCCGACTGACCGCGAGCGGATCGTCATTACCACGATACCTGATGCCTATGACCCGGGCGGGCCGGAATTAAAGGTGTTGCGAACGGATACGAATACTCCCCTCCGCGCGGGGACGGTTTGGATCTGGGAAAAGCCTCCGCAGGAACAGCCCGAATCCTACTATGTTTCAATGCGGGCCAAAGGACTCAACGCGGTACGGATGATCCTCTTCGACATCTGGGAGACCGAGGCCTACACGCCCGGACCGGATTTTACGCCCACAGATTGGAATGACGAAGTGTATCGCACACGCCAGCTGGCCCGCATGGAACGCGCCGTCAATTTCGCCTCCGCTCACGGCATGTATGTGATCATCAACTGCCACAACAAAATTCCGCACTACAATGCAGCCTACGCGGATGCGCTTTGGACGAATGTGGCTCCGTATTTTGCCAACCGCACACATGTCATTTACGAAGCCTCGAATGAGCCGATGAGCGGGATCGGAAACAATGGCGACCTCGAATCCGTGCACCCCGGACGCCTCCAGCAACTCAAGACAACCTATAACATCATCCGGGCCGGGGCGCCTTCTACCCATGTGATGATTTTCTCGCCACCCGGTATCAACGACTACGGTTTCGGCACCGGGATGGGTAATCTGGCTGAGGCTTTCGCGGCCCTGCCAGGGGCGGTTGATTGGACGAAGACCTCGCTCGCCTACCACCTCTACAGCACCGATGGCGCTCCGCTCACCCAAGCGGAAAACTTGCGGAATCTGCACTCACGCTTTGCAGGCTGGCCATCGGAAAATAATTTCCCCGATTCGGTTTCCAACGAGGCGTTGGGAATTACGGATCCGTGGCGATCTGGGAATTTTCCCGGGCACGAATTTATCAACCAGACGTGCGAATTTCTCGGACTCGGCTGGAGTATGTGGAACATCAACGGGCCGGAACAGTTGGAGCGAAACTGGCCGATTCTCTGGGCGGATGCCGTGGCGAAAGGCTATGACTGGGCTCCGGCCGACGGACAGTAACAGGCTCAGGCTTTGACGCGTTCGATTTCTGCGCCGAGGGAGTTGAGTTTTTCGTCGATGGATTCGTAGCCGCGGTCGATGTGATAGACACGGTTGACTTCGGTGATGCCTTCAGCCTGAAGTCCCGCGAGGACGAGGGCGGCGGAGGCGCGAAGGTCGCTGGCCATGACGGGTGCGCCGCTGAGTTTGGGGACGCCGTTGATGACGGCGGTGCTGCCTTGGAGTTCGATATCGGCGCCCATGCGTTTGAGTTCGGCGACGTGCATGAAACGTTGAGGGAAGACATTTTCGTTTACGACACTGATGCCATCTGTCGTAGCAAGGAGGGCGCACATCTGGGCCTGCATGTCGGTGGGAAATCCGGGATACGGGAGCGTGTCGAGCTTGAGCGCGCGACGCGTGCTGCCGGGGCGAATCGTAATGGAATCTGCTGTCGAGGAGATGGAAAAACCTGCGAGCGAGAGAGGATCGGTGACGGCTTTGAGGTGGGCGGGATCGACGCGGCGGAGGGTGACATCTTCACCGCAGATCGCGGCAGCGGCGAGGAAGGTTCCGGCCTCGATGCGGTCGGGAATGACTTCGTGCTCGGCTCCGTGAAGTTCCTTCACGCCTTCGATGATGATGCGGCGGGTTCCGGCACCTTCGATTTTCGCGCCCATAGATATAAGGAAGTTCGCGAGATCGACGACTTCGGGTTCTTCGGCGGCCCCGTCGATAACGGTCGTGCCGTCGGCGAGCACGGCGGCCATCATCACGTTGTCCGTGCCAAGCACGGTCGAGCCAAATTTCCCACGGAGGGTAATGGTCGCGCCACGCAACTCGGGAGCGAGGACTTTGACATTGCCGCCTTGCACGCGCACAGCGGCACCGAGTGCTTCGAATCCACGGAGGTGCAGATCGATGGGCCTGTCGCCAATGATGCAACCGCCAGGGAGCGAAACCGTGGCCTCGCGTTCGCGTCCGAGCAAGGGCCCGAGAATACAGACGGAGGCGCGCATTTTACGAACGATGTCGTAAGGCGCCTCGGTGAGAACTTTTTCGGCTTTGATCGTCACGACGCCGCTCGCGCGCTCCACCTCGCAGCCGAGTTCGCTAAGAATCGTGAGCATGTAATGAATGTCACTCAGATCCGGCACGCGCGAAATCGTGCACTGCTCTTTGGTGAGAAGCGTGGCAGCGAGGATGGGGAGGGCGGAGTTTTTTGAACCGCTGATTTTGACGGAACCGCGTAAGGGGCGGCCGCCGTGAACGAGAATTTTATCCATGGCGTGCGAGAAGGAATCTTTCGACCTGTTGATAGTCGCGGATGCGGAGGATGTCCCGATAATTGTGCGACGCGAGAAGGGAATCGACGCGGTCGGCCTGGTCATGGCCGATTTCCAGCGCGAGCGTGCCGCCGGGCGCGAGGCAGCGGGGGGCATTGGCGATGAGGCGGGTGATGAGGACGAGCCCATCGGGGCCGCCGTCAAGCGCGAGGGACGGGTCGTGCGCGACTTCGCGGGAGAGCGAGTCGAGCTCTCCAGCGGCAATGTAAGGAAGGTTCGCCGCGATTAGGTCAAACGGGCCAGAGACGGCGGCAAGGAGGTCGGACACGATGAAATCCACGCGCTCCGCTAGACCGTGCCTGGCGGCGTTTTCTTGAGCGAGGGCCAGCGCGTCGGGCGAGACGTCCACGGCAGTGACTGACGCCGAGGGGCGAGCCAACGCAAGGCTCAGCGCGATCACGCCGCTTCCAGTTCCGACATCGAGCACCCGGGCGGTATCCGCAAAACGTTGAAGGATATTTTCAACGAGTTGCTCGGTTTCCGGACGGGCGATGAGAGCGCGCGCATCGCAGGCAAAAACATGGCCACAAAACTCCACAGTGCCCAGCAGATGTTGGAGCGGAACACCCTCAGAGCGACGGCGAATGAGCTCGCGCAGTGGCGCGCGCTCCGCCTCGCTCATGGGACGTTCAAACTCCAGGTAAAGCGTGATGCGTTTCTCCATGCCGAGCACGTGGGCGAGTAGGTGCTCGGCGTTAAGACGTGGACTTTCAACGCCCTTCTTTTTCAGAAACCCCGTCGCCGCGGTGAGAACTTCAAGAACAGTCATTCAACCAGTTCCGTGACGAAATTGTGACAATTCAACGCTGGCCATGCCATCGGCTGGTGTTTGGATTTCATCTGCTAGGGAGTGAACGTCAATTTGCTAACCCGATCAACACCCAACATGAACGAACGAACCAACGAAATCGTGCCAGAGCGCAGAACCTCTGATTTTACGCCAAAGACCATTCGTGATTTTAACCGCGTAAAGACCGCCCCCATCCCGCTTCAAATGCAGCCTGACATCGACACGCCGTCGAGCGCACCCGTGCCCGGCGTCGTCCGTCGGATCCTCACGCCATCCTATGCGCTCAACGTTGCCACAGCTTCGGATGGCACGGACGCTGGTCCCGCGCTCAGCGAACCTTGGGGAGAAGCGGCGGCGCAGCCCGGACAGGAGCGTCGGAAATCGAGCGGCTCCCCGCTCGGCATCACGTTGCTGTCGCTTGTAGGTATCGCCGCCGTGTGCGGACTGGCGTTCGGCACCTACGTCTTTGGAGAATCGGTCGGACGGGAATCGGTGAAGCCCGCCGCACCGCGCGAAGAGATCAAGGCTGCGGCGTTTCCGGCAGAAAGCCTCCCGCGCCTCGACGCGGCGTTGCAACTCTTGCGCGATCACGACGGCGTGGGAGCATTTCAAGCGTTACAAAATCTCATCGCTGAAACCCCCGGTGCCCCATCAATCCGCTACGCCGCAGCCATGGCGGCAATGATTGCGGACTATCGCAACGAAGCGCGCCGCTTGCTGGAAGGATCAATTTCCGCGCGCGACCGCGTTTCCGATTCCCTCGCCCTCAAGGCAGCCGTCGAGGGTGGCTCAGGCACAAAATCGCCGGATGTTCAAGAGACCCTTCTCCGGGCAGCCATCGCCGCCGACCCCATGAATCCTTACCCGTTCCTCGAGTTGGCTAACGTGTTGCGCTCGCAAGGCCGCGCCGACGAAGCGATGCCGGTTCTTGAATCAGCCCGATTGCGCCTGCTGCCAGCCGATAGCCACGCGGTCGTGAACACGACGCTCGCGCTTTTGGTATTGGAAAAAACAGAGCTGCCCGAGGTGCCGGAAATCCCCGTCGCCACCGGGATCGCCGAGCGGGATTTCCCCGTCGCCTACGCATTATTGAAAAGGGAGAACTATGATGCCGCGGCCGCACTCTTGAGCGAAACCGAAAAACAGATCTCACCCGACCTCTTCAGCTTCCTCATCAACGATCCAGCCATGCGCAAATACGCCCGCCAACCTGCTCTGGCCGGACTTTACCGCTAACCCAACGCGCGTTCGGCTGCGAGGGCATCTTCGGGAGTGTCCACACCGGGGCCGGTCGCGCAGGTTTTGATCACGAGGATTTTTGAACCGTGCTCGAGAGCCCGGAGTTGCTCGAGCTTTTCGCTGAATTCGAGCGGGGTTGGCTTCCACGAAACGAAGCGGAGGAGAAATTTTCGGCGGTAAGCGTAGATGCCTATGTGTCGCAACCGTTCGGGAGCCACGTCACCATCGCGGTCGGCCGGAATCGCGCTCCGCGAAAAATAGAGCGCGCGTCCATCAATCGACGTGACAACTTTGACGCTATTGGGATTGTCGATGTCCCCGGCTTCAAGCGGGCAGGCCGCCGTGGCCATGTCGCATTCGCGGTTTTTTTTGAGGACAGAAACCAAGCGGTCGATCAACTTAGGATCCACGAACGGTTCGTCGCCCTGCACATTGACAATAAGGCCGAAACCGGTGAGTTTTTTTGCGACCTCAGCAGCGCGATCCGTGCCGCTGGGATGACGCGGCGACGTCCAGGAAACCTCGGCCCCAAAAGCGAACGCGGCTTCTGCGATCCGCATGTCGTCAGTGGCGATAATGACCCGTTCGACTGACTTCGCTTTAAGACATTTTTCCCACACGTGTTGAACAAGCGGTTTGCCGGCGAGGGGGTGGAGCGGCTTGCCGGGGAATCGCGTGGAAGCCCAGCGGGCAGGGATGATAATGGCAGATCGGGACATGGATTATGGATGCGACAGGATGATGTCGACGGCTTCTATGACATCGGACGCTTGGAAGTCCGCGCCCGTCTCAACTTGCTCGTGGCCGTAACCCGTTCGCACAAGAATCGTCCGGCACCCCGCGCTCTTTCCGCAGCGGATATCGAGATCGCGATCACCGACCATCCAACACGCCGCTAGATCGAGTCCGTGGTCCGCCGAGGCCTCGGTGAGCATTCCGATCCCGGGCTTGCGTCGCGGCGTCGGTGCCTGCGCAGAATCAGGGCAAAAATAAACAGCGTCAACTCCCTCTCCGAGCTGCCGCGCAAGTTCCGCTTGGACCGCCTGATACTGTTCGAGGGTGATTTTTCCAGAAGCGATTCCGCTTTGGTTCGTGATGATCACTCTCAGCCATCCTGCGACACCGAGTTTCTTCAAGGCTCCCGAGGCACCGGGAATCGCACGCACGAGCCGGGGATCGTTGCAATAGCACACCTCGTCCATGAGGGTCCCATCCCGGTCAAAAAAAACAGCGCGCTTCATGCCTTGTCGAGGCTGTCCTTGGCAAAACTTTCGATGAGTTCGTCACAGGTGAGCGTCGCCGTGCCGAGTTTGCCGACAACGACGCCGCTGGCGTGGTTGGAAATTTCTGCCGCCTCGTGAGCGGTCGCTCCAGAGCACATCGCGAGCGAAAACAACGCGATCGCCGTATCGCCCGCGCCAGACACATCAAAGACTTCCCGAGCCCGGGTCGGCGTGTGATAAGGCTCGCCGCCCCGCTCAAAAAGCATCATTCCATGCTCGCCGAGCGTCACCAAAACCGCTGGCAGATCCCACTTTTCCAACAGCGCCGTACCGACACCAATAAGTGCTTCATCGGCCAAAGGCTCATCAACCGCGCCGGGGTCAGATCGACCCGCCATCGCGAATGCCTCCGAACGATTCGGCTTCAGCAAATCAACGCCACGCCAATCAAGCGGATTCCCCGGATTAGGATCCGCAGCGACCCATTTTCCAGCGGCCCGCGCCACGCGGCAGATGGCATCTTTCATCTCCTGCCCGAGAAATCCCTTGCCGTAGTCCTCGATAATCACGCCATCACAAGCGCCCATGCTTTGCTCAATCAAAGCCGTCGCCCGCGCCAGCACCGAAGGATCTCGGAACCCACGCTGCTCGCGATCCACGCGCACCACCTGCTGTTGACGCGCGATGATGCGCGTTTTCACGATCGTGGCGAATCCCTCACTCACCACCATCGCTTCGACGCCGATCCGCTCGGCCTCCAACAAACCCGCCAAGCGCCCGGCGTGAACATCATTTCCCACCAACCCGCAAAGTTCCACGCCCGCGCAAAACGGGCGCAGGTTCCGCGCAACGTTCGCCGCACCCCCTGGATAAGAGGTCTCCGACTGCACTTCGACCACAGGCACAGGTGCCTCTGGCGAGATCCGCGAAACCCGCCCCCAAACGAATTCGTCGAGCATCACGTCACCGATCACCAGAAGTCTGCGCGTCAGCGCCGTTTGAAGAAGATATTGTAATCTCGAGGGATTCATCGCAAGTTGGGTCTCCTTTGTAAACGGGCCGAGCCCGCGCAACAAAGCCCAAATTGACAATGCGAAAAACATTCCCACTGCTTCTCACGGTGCTCGTCCTCGCGGCGACCACGCCCTGCCGTGCTCAAGACGCTCCGGCCAGCATCGACCTTTCCAAGTTCCCGGCCGCTGAGGTCGAGGATATCGTCGTCCCTGTCCCGAGTGAGGTTTTTCTCGTTCTCGACAAACTCGGCACCCCGAACTGGCGCGCCGAAGTGCGCAAATCGCTCGGTAAAAACACAGGCAACCGCCCCCAGGTCGCACTACTCCTCGGAACCGTCATTGCTGAAGGATTTATCGCCGTCGAGGCCGAAGATGCCGAGAAGGTCAAAGAGATCGGACGCGAAGTTCTCGCGCTCGCCGGGGTCATCAACGTCCGCAAAGCCGTCATCGCACGCAGCAAAAGCATCACCGAAAAAGCCGAGGCAAAAAACTGGAAAGCCGTCCGGGTTGAATTTGACGGTGCCCTTCAGGACGTTCGCGGTGCTATGGAGGAACTCGGGGACTACGACTTGGCTCAACTCGTCAGCATGGGTGGTTGGATTCGCGGCACCGAGGTCCTGACTTCTATCGTGTCAAAAAACTACTCTCAGGACGGAGCCGAACTCCTCCATCAACCCGAACTCCTCGACTATTTTACCCGCAAACTCGACGCCATCAAAAACACCCGTCTCGGGAAGGACGAGCTTGTCGTCCGCATTCGCAAAATGCTCGCAGCCATAAAACCTCTAATCGGAAAAGAGGACGGCTCCAAAATCTCCATCGACCAAGTGAAAAAAATCAATGCGATGACATCCGAAACGGTCGGGGCCATCACCTCCAAGGGGGCGTGAACGAATTTGTGAAAAAATCCCTCTCCACTCTCCTCGCTGTCCTCGCCATCGCCATCGTCCCTGCTCACGCAATGGTCGACGATGCCCTTTCCTTCGCTCACGAGGCCGCACAGCCCTACGTCAAAAAAGGTTTTACCGTCCGTGAAGATGCATGGGGCGGCGACCTCGGCGTCAAAGACCAACAGGCCGTCACCGCCCAGCTTTTCAAAGGCAACGAATACTGGTTCTGCCTCGGCACCGACGTCCGCAACGCCGTCATCACCGTTCATATCTATGATGCCCAGGGCAAGCTGGTCGAAACCGAGTCTTGGCAAAAAGGCCGCTTCGCCGGAGCTCGTGTGACCCCGACCAAAACCGGCACCTATTACGCCATCATTACCGTCGAAAAGTCGCCTGAAGAGCGCACCGGCTGGGCTGTCGTTTACGCTTACAAATAGGCGCCCCACTCCCAGATGGAGACGACTACGTTGGAATTCGAGAACGCCCGGGCAGTCCAGGCCATCTACGGCGGCGACGAAAAGCGCCTCCGTGACCTCGAGACCCGTCTCTCTGTCCGCGTCACCACTCGCGACGGCTGGCTCCGTATCGAAGGCAGCGAAGCGGACGTCACCCGCACGAAAACCGTTTTTCAACAACTCCAGCAGGCCGTCGAACGCGGAATTCCCGTCGGACGCCACGAGTTCGAATACGCCCTGAAGGCCGTTGAGACCGACGCGGCAGGCTCCAACGGGCTCGGTAATCTCCTCGAAACCCGCATTCATTGCTCCGCTCGCAAGCCGCCGATCGTCCCGCGCACCGTTGGCCAGAAAGCTTACCTCCAAGCAGTGCAAGCGCACGACATCACGTTCGGCCTCGGCCCCGCCGGCACAGGAAAAACCTACCTAGCCGTTGCCGTTGCAGTCGCCGCACTCAAACAAGAAAAAGTCAGCCGTATCGTTCTCACCCGCCCCGCCGTCGAGGCCGGAGAGGCACTCGGATTCCTGCCGGGCGACCTCCAGGAAAAAATCCTCCCCTACCTCCGCCCCCTTTACGACGCACTTCACGACATGCTCGAACTCGAAGAGATCCAGAAATACATGGATCGCGGCGTCATCGAAATCGCCCCCCTCGCCTATATGCGCGGGCGCACCCTCGCGAACTCGTTTGTCATCCTCGACGAGGCCCAAAACACCACCGCCGAGCAAATGTTCATGTTCCTCACCCGCATCGGCTCAGGCTCCCGCTGCGTCGTCACCGGAGATCGCACCCAAATCGATCTCCCTCGCAATAAACCCAGCGGCCTCATTGAAGCCATCGAGGCACTCCGCGATTGCAAAGGCGTCGGCATGCATTTCTTCTCGGAACAAGACGTGGTCCGCCACCCCCTCGTCCAAGCCATCATCCTCGCTTACAAAGAGCACAGGGGATCACGGGAAAGCCGCATCTAAAAAATATGTTCGATTTTTTCAAGCGCCGCCGATTGGTCGGCAAGGGCATGGCCAGCGGAAAGAAACGCCGCACCGTCGAGGAAAACGAATTTGCCGAAGCCCTCCAATCCGGCTGGGCCGCCCGCACACTCCTGCTCCTCGCCTTCGTCGCCGGCCTCGCAGTTCTCATCTTCACCGGCGGCCAGCAGGATGAACCAATAAAAAAATTCCTCCTCTGCCTGCTGATTTTTGTCACGGCGGTCGCTCAACTCTGGATCAACCATCCACAGACCCTCGCCGTCAACTCCCGCCTCGCACTCATCCTCGGCGTCATGCTCGTCCAGCTTGCCGCCATTAAGTTCACCCTCATCCAGGCCGCATCCGGCAACATAGACCTCCAGCTCGCACCGCTCCTCGTCCCCTACGCCTTCGCCCCGCTTGTCCTCTCGGTTATGCTCGGACGCAACCAAGGCCTCTACGCCGCCGTCTTCACCAGCCTCTGGGGCTCACTCCTCGTCGGCCCCATCAACTCCGTCTTCCTCGTCATCTCCCTCATCACCGGCTTCATTGCCGTTTACGTGACTTTCCAAGTCCGCCGCCGTAGCCGCCTCATCCGCGCAGGTGTTTACGTCGGTATCGCCACTTGGATCCTTGCCGCGACCTTCGGCATGATCGGCCCCATCGTCTGGGAAATGCCCGCGCAGACCGACTGGCGCATGATTGGCCTCCAGAGCCTCGCTGCCTTCGCCACCGGTATCGGAACAGCCATCCTAGTCAGCGGGCTCCTCCCCGTCCTCGAGAACTTTTTCAAAATCACGACCGACATCTCATGGCTCGAAATGAGCGACCTCAACCATCCGCTCCTTAAGCGAATGAGCCTCGATGCCCCCGGCACTTACCACCAC
>Ga0209490_10000988_pt1 | contig 27682 bp, 22 predicted proteins | sample MAT06_FD_187209 | JGI IMG/M metagenome (GOLD analysis project Ga0209490, IMG submission 187209) | Freshwater microbial communities from Lake Fryxell liftoff mats and glacier meltwater in Antarctica - MAT-06 (SPAdes) (version 2) | ecosystem: Environmental > Aquatic > Freshwater > Ice > Liftoff... | reverse complement strand
AAATATCCATACCCGGCGCAGGCTCTTGTGCAGAGCAATTCGGACGATTCGACGCCCAGATCGGCCAGCACCTGCACAGCATCCTGCGGTACAAAGTTCGCATTCGCAGCCCCAAATGCCTCGGCCACACTTTCATTTTCCTGGCGCAACATGCTGCAAGTGGCGTACACAAGCCGACCGCCCGGTTTGAGGAGCCGCGCCGCACTCTGCAAAATCGCAGCCTGGGACGCGGCCATGGCTTCGATGTCCTTTAGATCGTGGCGCCACTTGAGGTCTGGATTACGGCGCAGGGTTCCCAAACCCGAGCAGGGTGCGTCGACCAGTACCCGGTCGATCTTGCCGGACAGCCGCTTGACACGGTCGTCACGTTCATGCGCGAGCGCCGCCGGGTGCACATTGGACAGCCCACTGCGGGCCAATCGCGGCTTGATCGCGTCGAGCCGATGCGCCGACGTATCAAACGCGTACAAGCGCCCGGTGTTGCGCATGCTGGCCCCAATTGCCAGGGTCTTGCCCCCCGCTCCAGCGCAAAAGTCCACCACCATTTCCCCGCGCCGCGCGTCGAGCAGCAGCGCCAGCAACTGCGAACCTTCGTCCTGGATCTCGATGTCGCCGCGCTGAAATATTTCCAGCCGGGTCAACGCCGGCTTGCCCGTCAGGCGCAACCCCCAGGGGGAATACGGCGTCGGCTGGCAGGGCACACCGCCCGCGCTCAGTTCGGCCTGCACCTGCGCACGTTTGGCCTTCAAGGTGTTGACGCGCAGGTCCAGCCCGGCGCCAACGCCAAGGCTTTCCACCAACGGCCAAAAGCCGCTTTGCAACTGATCTTTCAGCGGCGCCACCAACCATTCCGGCAGGTTGTGCCGATGGCGCTCCATCAGATCGCGCGCCTGCACCTGATCACACTGGCCCAACCACTTGAACTCCTGCTCCGTCAATGCCGCCACCAGAAAGTCGCGCGGTGCGGCAAAACCCAGGATCGCCAGTCGGCGTGCTCTTGCCCCGCTGCCCGAGGGCGCAAGGTGTTCAAAGAAGAGCTTCTTGCGCAACACCGCATACACGGTCTCGGTCAAGGTATGGCGCTCACGGGGCCCGAGGCCCTTGTGCTCACGGAAAAACCGCGCCACCGTCGCATCCGTCGGGTGCTCGAAGCGCAGCGTCAATCCGACCAGTTCGGTACACAGTTCAAGCAGAGCCTTTGGATGCATTTTCAGGATTGTCCCACGCGCACTGTCGCCGCAGCAGTTGCGCAATCGCATGCGGGTAGATCCGGTGTTCCTGCGTCAAAACCCTGGCCGCCAGGGATTGCTCGGTATCGTCGGCCAGGACTGGAACGGCAGCCTGAGCGAGGATGGGGCCACAATCAAGCGCCGCTGTGACCAGATGCACTGTAGCGCCAGCCACCTTGCAGCCTGCCTCCAGCGCGCGGCGATGGGTATGCAGACCCGCAAACGCCGGCAACAAGGAAGGATGGATGTTCACGATCCGTCCCTCGTACCGCAGCACGAACTCCGTTGAGAGGATTCGCATGAACCCCGCCAGCAGCAACAGGACGGGCTGCCTGGAGCTGGCATGCCGGTCAATCGTCGCAGCCAATTGGGCTTCGAACAACGACCGGCTTGCGAAAAGACGGTGTTCAACGACTTCGGCGGCAATGCCTTTACTGCGCGCCAACGGCACCCCAGGTGCATCCGCGCGGTTGCTGATGACTGCAGCCACCCGGGCCTGGTAGCTGCCCTCCCAGTCATCGCGCTGTGCGGCGTTGACAATGGCCACCATGTTGGAGCCGCCGCCCGAAATGAGAATGACGATGTTTTGCATGGCTAGCCAAATTATCCCTGCGCCGTCGCCGCGCAGGGTGCCGCGCTGCGCGCGTTCGACATGTCACCACGTCACCACGGCGGTGCGGTGCCGGGCGGCCGGGCATGGGAGAGCACCCAGCAGCGTCTGGCAGCCAGCGCGCACAAACCAGGGGCGTCGGCAAACCGCGCCTGAATCCATTCCGAAAGCGGCTGGCAGCCTGACTTGGCGGCGCAACTCGTCCCGGCGCGGGTCCAACCCAAGGCCGACAGGCTGCTAGACTGCAAACGGGGGAAAGTGCTGCGGCAGTTTTTCCGCAACAACGCGTGGGGAACAACAGATGGAATACCGGCTGTGGTTCAAGGGCGCTGCTCCCGAGCCGGCGGAACAGGACGCGTTCGACCAGTGGTTGACCGCCAACTCCTTCTCCATGCTCGCGCCGATGTGCCGCGTCGGTCTGGCGGTTGTCGTGGTAATGCTGCTGCTGGTGGATCCGGCCTTACACGCTGCCGGAATATGGGGTGGCGACCCTCAGCACTTTTACCTGGTGTTATGGCACATCAGTGCAGCAGCGGGCTTTGCCAGTTTTCTGGTTGCGCGCCAATTTGGCACCAGCCACGCATCGCGTTCACGCATCCTGAAGGCGTTTTTCGTCGCCTGCGCCGTGCTGTTTTCATGGTTTGCGTTCATCTCCTGGATGCTCAACGGAGACCTGTCCACGTATGCGATCTTCCTGCTGACCATGGTGTGTGTGTTCTGCCACAGCGGCCAGTTGCGCAAAGGACTGATTGTCGGCAGCACGATCGCCATCGCCGTGGCAGTGTTCTACTTTGATTCCCGCGACACGTTTCACACCAGCGGTGCCGCGATCAACCTGGTGGCACTGGCCATCGTTGCCCTGCTGCTCGACAGTTTTGTGCTGCGACTGAATCTGGCGCTGTTTCGGGAAAAGCGTCTGGTCGAGTTCGAGCGGGCCCGCGCCGACCGTGTCCTGTACAACGCCTTGCCGGTGTCGATCGCCGATGAACTCAAGAACAACAATGTGGTCAAGGCAGAGAAGTTCCCGGAAATGGCCGTGCTGTTTGTCGACATTGCCGGATTCACGCGTTTTTCTGCCACACGGGCGCCTGACGAGGTCGTGCAAGTGCTCAACGAGTTGTTCTCAGAATTCGACCAGTTGGTGGACCAGTACGGCGTGGAAAAGATCAAGACGATTGGCGACGCCTACATGGTGGTCGGCAAACGCAACTTGCGCGGGGTGGTCCGACTGGCGACGGAGTTCCTGGTCGCGGTCGAAAACTACAACCGGCGCCGCCAGTTCAACCTGGCGATCCGCTGTGGGGTGCACGTAGGGCCGACGGTGGCCGGCGTGATTGGTCTGAAGCGGTTTCTGTACGACGTATGGGGCGACGCAGTCAATGTTGCGAGTCGCATGGAGTCCACTGGCATACCTGGAAGGGTGCAGGTGAGCGAAGATGTCTACCGGCAGCTGGGCGGCGAGTTTGAATTCGAAAGCCGAGGCGAAATCGACATCCGCGGCAAGGGACCGATGCACACCTATCTACTGGTGGCAACCAGACCGGCCGCCATCACGCCATCAGTCGTGAAGACTTGGGCAGATGGGTCATCAGGAACTCCATCTGGTCGGCCAGAATCCGGCGGTTGCGCAGGATGAAATCCTCCCACAGGCTCGGCACATAGGGTGCGTACAACAAGGGCATATGGGCCTGCTCCGGGGTGCGGCTGCTCTTGCGGTGGTTGCACGGACGGCATGCCGTCACGACATTCATCCAGTTGTCGATCCCCTGCTGGGCAAACGGGATGATGTGCTCGCGCGTCAGGTTTTCTTCATGAAAATGGTCACCGCAGTAGGCGCAGACGTTGCGGTCACGCGCAAACAGCTTGGTGTTGGTCAATCCGGGCTTGAGGCTGAACGGATTGATGTTGGGGACACCCTTGGTCCCGATGATGCTGTTCACGGTGATGATCGACTGTTGGCCGGTCACCGCGTTGTGACCACCATGAAACACCGCCACCTCACCACCTGACTCCCAGCGCACCTCTCCCGCGGCGTAATGGATTACGGCCTGTTCCAAGGAGATCCAGGACTGTGGCAGTCCTTGGGCTGACAGCTTTAACACCTTCAAAATCCGCCTCCCGAATCACTGCAATGAACCGTTGGTGCGAAATGCAATCGTCTGGTTCGACTGCCCCGCACGGCCCGCCGAATACGTGCGAGCCAAGCTTGGCTTCGTACGCCACAATATAACCGTTCTCCAAGACACGGACATGGCCGCAGCCCGCTGGCATAGGCGAACCACCATGTCCCGATCATCCTGGAAACCGCAGTTGGACGCGCCCGAGTGGGCTGCGATGGGGTGCGCTGGCAAGGCGAGCGCTGCGGCTCCAAGCGTGCCCGCGCACACCTGGACAGCGTGAAGAAGGCAAGCCTCTGGCTTGACGGCGGCCTGCAAGGCGAGCGCTGCGGCTCCAGGTGTGCACGCGCATACTTGGACAGTGCGAAGAAGGCAAGCCTCTGGCTTGACGGCGGCCTGCAAGGTCGACGACGCTGCGGGCTCCTGAGCGCAAGGAGAAGCAACGCCGCTGGCGTGCGCCAGCGCGGCTCAATCGGGTGCGTAGCGTTATCACCATTGAGGTGACCTTCCTGGTGCGCACGAAAGCTGGAGTTAATAGGGCGTAACCAGCGCAAGAATGCGGTCAACTGCGGTTTCTAGGATCATCGGCATGAAAGTATTTCGCGGCTTCCACCACGCTGGCTTGGCACCGGACTGCGCCGTCACGATCGGCAATTTCGATGGCGTGCACCGTGGCCACCAGGCAATGCTGGCCTTGTTGCGCAGCGAAGCAGCGCAACGCGGAGTACCAAGCTGTGTGTTGACATTCGAGCCCCACCCCCGCGACTATTTCGCGGCGCGCAGTGGCCAACAGCAACTCGCGCCGACGCGCATCGGCACCCTGCGCGACAAACTCCTTGACCTTGCCCAGTGCGCAGTCGACCAGGCCATCGTCCTTCCATTCACTGCGGCCCTGGCGAACCAGTCGGCAAAAGACTTTGTCGAAACGGTACTGGTGCGCGGTCTGGGCGTACGTTACGTGCTGGTGGGCGACGACTTTCGCTTCGGCGCGCTCCGCGCGGGCGACTATGCCCTGCTCGACGCGGCGGGCGGCAATCATGGGTTTGACGTGGCGCGCATGAACAGTTATGAGGTGCATGGCCTGCGCGTGTCGAGTTCCGCGGTGCGCAATGCGCTGTCCGAGGGACGCATGGCCGATGCGGCGCGGCTGCTGGGACGGCCGTATCGCATCTCCGGCCACGTTGTGCACGGTCGCAAGCTCGGACGGGAGTTGGGTTTTCGCACCATCAACCTGCGCTTTGCACACTGGAAACCGGCGGCCAGCGGCATATTTGTCGTCCTCGTGCACGGACTCGCTACGCAGCCGCTGCCCGGTGTGGCCAACCTGGGCGTTCGACCTTCGCTCCACCCGAACGACGTCAACGGCGGCAGGGTATTGCTGGAGACCCATTGCCTGGACTGGCCGGCCCCGCTGGGCAGCGATGGCGGCTACGGTAAAATCGTCAGAGTGGAACTGCTGCACAAACTGCACGACGAATTGAAGTACTCCGATCTGAACGCGCTCAGGCAAGGCATCACCCGGGATTGCGAAGACGCGCGGGCCTTTCTTGCCTCCAGGCACGCCGAAACCCACCGGCAAACCACGCGAGATCGAATTTAGCAGGCGAAGAGTCTCGCCGGGCAGCTTGGCGCTGCCCGAGCAAACGGCTTTTCGCCCGCACACCCCCTCGTCCTTTGGTGGTCACAGCGAACGGCCACCAGCGGATATTCCGTTTTTGCGCTGGTGCAGCCGCCAGCGCCGGGCTCCAGGATTGCCATGACAGACAAGACCGACTACCGACAAACCCTGAACCTGCCAGAGACCGCATTCCCGATGCGCGGCGATCTGCCCAAACGCGAGCCGGCCTGGGCAAAAGCCTGGGATGACAATGGCATTTACAAAAAGCTGCGCGTGGCACGCGCCGGTGCGCCAAAGTTCATCCTGCACGATGGACCACCCTATGCAAACGGCCAGATCCACATGGGGCATGCCGTGAACAAGATCCTCAAGGACATGATCGTCAAGGAGCGGCAACTCGAAGGATTCGATGCGCAATACATCCCGGGGTGGGACTGCCATGGCCTGCCAATTGAAAACGCCATCGAAAAGAAGTTCGGCCGCAATCTTCCGCGTGACGAGATGCAGGCCAAGAGCCGGGCCTTCGCCACCGAGCAGATCGCCATTCAGATGGCCGAGTTCAAACGCCTGGGCGTGCTCGGAGATTGGGACCACCCCTACCGGACCATGGACTTTCGCAACGAAGCGGACGAAATCCGCGCTTTCAAACGCGTTGTCGAGCGTGGTTTCGTGTACCGCGGCCTCAAACCGGTCTACTGGTGTTTCGACTGCGGTTCGTCCCTCGCCGAATTCGAGATCGAATATGCCGACAAGAAGTCCCAGACCCTCGATACCGGCTTCTTGTGCGACGAGCCTGCACGGTTGGCAGCCGCATTCGGACTGCCGAAGCTGGAAAAGCCGGCGCTGGCCGTGGTCTGGACGACGACCGCGTGGACGATTCCGGCGAATCAGGCGCTCAACCTTAACCCGGAGCTGGAGTACGCCCTGGTCGACACCAGACGCGGCCTGCTGGTCCTGGCGGCGAGTCTGGTTGCGCAATGCCTGGAGCGCTACCAGTTGACCGGCAGCGTCGTCGCCACCGCGCCCGGCAAAGCCCTGGCGGGGATCAACTTTCGACATCCGCTGGCCGGCGCCGACCGGGGTTACGACCGCGTGTCGCCCGTGTACCTGGCCGACTACGCAACCGCCGATGACGGGACGGGTCTGGTGCACTCCTCGCCAGCCTACGGCGTCGAGGACTTCAACAGTTGTGTGGGCCATGGCCTGGCACTGGCCGACATCCTGAACCCGGTGCAAGGCAACGGCCAGTACGCCGCCGAGCTGCCCCTGTTCGGCGGGATGAACATCTGGAAGGCCTGCGCACCCATCATCGAGGCTTTGTCCGGGGCTGACCGTCTGTTTGCGACGACCACCATCACCCACAGTTATCCGCATTGCTGGCGCCACAAGACACCGGTGATTTACCGCGCCGCCGCGCAGTGGTTCATCCGCATGGACGAGGGTGAGGGTGTCTTCACCAGCGACAAGGCGCCCGGGACACTGCGCCAACTGGCGCTCGGCGCAATCGAGCTAACCGCCTTTTATCCGGAGAACGGCAAGGCGCGCCTGCGTGACATGATCGCGGGGCGACCCGACTGGTGCATCAGCCGCCAGCGCAGTTGGGGCGTGCCGCTTCCCTTCTTCATACACCATGACTCAGGTGAATTGCACCCGCGCACCATGGAGATCCTGGACCTTGCGGCCGACATGGTGCAGGTCGGCGGCATCGAGGCATGGAGCAAGGCCACACCAGAGTCCATCATCGGAGCCGCCGACGCGGCCCTCTACAGCAAGAGCAACGACATCCTGGAAGTCTGGTTCGACAGCGGAACCACGCACACCACCGTCTTGAAGGGCTCACACCCCGGCAGCGCCCATGCCGACGGGCCCGAGGCCGACCTGTACCTGGAAGGCCATGACCAGCACCGTGGCTGGTTCCACTCTTCCTTGTTGACCTCATGCGCCATGAATGGTCGCGCGCCCTACCGCGGACTGCTCACCCACGGCTTCACGGTCGATAGCCAGGGCCGCAAGATGAGCAAGAGCATGGGCAATGGCGTTGATCCACAGGAAACCTCGCGCAAGCTTGGCGCGGAGATCATCCGCCTGTGGGTGGCGGCGAGCGATTACTCGGGTGACATTGCCGGTGATGACAAGATCCTGGCGCGGGTGGTCGACACCTACCGCCGCATTCGCAACACACTCAAATTCCTGCTCGCCAATACCAGTGACTTTGACCCGGCCAGGGACCGCGTTGCAGACGCCGCCCTGCTGGAGATCGACCGGTACGCACTGGCGCGCATGGCACAGCTTCAAGCCGAGATACTGGCGCACTACAAGGTCTACGAGTTCCATCCGGTGGTGGCAAAGCTGCAGATCTACTGCAGCGAAGACCTGGGCGCCTTTTACCTCGACATCCTGAAGGACCGGCTGTACACATCGGCCCCCGCTTCGGCCGCACGGCGCAGCGCGCAAACCACCTTGTGGCATATCACCCAGGCCATGCTGCGCTGGATGGCGCCCTTCCTGAGTTTTACGGCTGAAGAGGCCTGGGCACTGTGTGGCAACTCGGAGACGATCTTTCAGGAAACCTATGCCCAACTGGTGCCGCCCGATCAAGCCCTGCTGGAAAAATGGAGGCGCATCCGGGAAATCCGCGAACTCGTGAACAAAGATATCGAAAACCTGCGAGCTACCGGACAGATCGGATCTTCCTTGCAGGTCAATCTGGCGCTCGAGCTGCCAGTGCAGGACTTCTCCTCACTGGCATCGCTGCACGACGACCTCAAGTTCGTCTTCATCACTTCGCGCGCCGACCTGAGACCGGCCGCAACACTCGCGGTCCAGGTCAGCGCTTGCGTTGCGCCGAAGTGTGAGCGCTGCTGGCACTACCGGGACGATGTGGGCCATGATGCCGGGCATCCTGGCATTTGCGCGCGCTGCACCAGCAACCTGTCCGGCCCGGGTGAAAACCGGCTGTTTGCGTGATGGCAAAAACCGCCGCGTCCAGCAGCAGCGGCATGTTTCCATGGCTGGGCCTGGCACTGCTGATCTGTATCGCCGACCAGTTCACCAAGGTAATGGTGATGGGTTACTTCCGCCTCGGGGACAGTATGGTCGTGACCAGTTTCTTCAACCTGGTACGGGTGCACAACGCCGGGGCTGCTTTCTCTTTCCTGGCTGGAGCTTCGGGATGGCAACGCTGGTTTTTCACCGCCATCGGCATTGCAGCGGCGGTGTTCATCGTGTGGATGCTGAAGTCGCACTCCGGGCAACGCCTGTTCTCGTTTGCAATGGCCTGCATCCTGGGCGGGGCCGTCGGCAACGTGGTTGACCGCATGGCCCATGGGCATGTGGTCGACTTCCTGCAATTGCATTGGGGGGGCTGGTACTTCCCCTCCTTTAACATTGCCGACAGCGCGATTACCATCGGGGCTGTGGCGATGATTCTGGACGAGCTGCTGCGCGTCCGGCGCGCCCGTTAACAGGCCGGGGCCTGTTAACGCTAATGGAGGACTCACGTGACCGATAAAACGAAGGCCCGCAAGACGCAAAGCGAAAGCTTGGCGTCGGCCAAGCTGAGTCTTCGCAACGCCGAGGGCGTTTGTTTTACGGGTTCACCCGAAGTGCCCGGGCCGGGCGCTGCACACGGCGTTGTTGCTCGTTCGTTGTGCGCCCAAGGCGCACGGCCTCACTCGAGCCTGGCCCGGCGGGCTGCGCGGCCTGGGCGTGAACCCTCCCATAGCGCCAACAGGCCCTGATGACCCACCTGCTCAATTTGCTGGCTGCAATCGCCCTTCTGGTTTGGGGCACGCATCTGGTGCGCACCGGCATCCTGCGTGTTCTGGGCGCCAGTCTGCGCAACGTGCTGGCCAAGAGTACCAGCAACCGCATCAAGGCAGTGGTGTCCGGGTTGGGCGTGACCGCGCTGGTGCAATCGAGCACAGCGACGGCATTGATCGTGGCGTCGTTTGTCGGTCAGGGTCTCATGACCCTGCCATCCGCGCTTGCAGTGATGCTGGGCGCGGACATTGGCACCAGCCTCATGGCCGTGGTGTTCTCGCGCGATCTGTCCTGGCTGTCACCGCTGTTCATACTGGTCGGCGTCGTACTTTTCATCGCGCGCCAGTCGACCACCGTGGGCCGGGTCGGCCGCATCCTGATCGGGCTGGGCCTGATGCTGCTGGCGCTCAGCCTGGTATCGGTATCGGCCACGGTGCTGACCAAAGCCCCGGCGATAAAGGCCTTGCTGGCTTCGCTGAGCAGTGACTTGGTGCTGGAGATCGCCGTGGGGGCCCTGCTGGCGGTAGTCTCCTATTCCAGCCTGGCCATCGTCCTGCTGACCGCGACCCTGGTGAACACAGGCGTCTTGCCGATCGACGTGGGCTTGGGCCTGGTCCTGGGTGCCAACCTGGGCAGCGGTCTGCTGGCGGTACTCACTACCCTCAGCGCCAAAGTCGAGACGCGCCAGGTTCCCCTTGGCAACCTGGTGTTCAAGATCATCGGGATCATCATTGCCGCGCCATTCATCGCGCCATGGCTACACACCATGCGCGGCTGGTTCCCGGATGCCGCAACCCTGGTGGTGGTGTTTCACCTGTGCTTCAACCTGATGGTCGGATTGGTCTTCATCGGCGTCACCCAGGTGGTGGCCCGCTGGGTCGAAAAGATGCTGCCCAAGCCCGAGCGTGGCACCATGGCAGGACGCCAGCGCCACCTCGATGCAAGCGCGCTGGCCACGCCTTCGCTGGCGATTTCCTGTGCGGTACGCGAAGCCATGCACCAGGCCGACGTCGTAGAGCAAATGCTGACTGGCATGTTGCGGGTGATCAAGTTCAATGACCGCAAGTTGTCGCAGGACCTTCGCAAGATGGACGATACGGTCGATGAGCTGTACTCCGACATCAAGTACTACCTGACCAAGATCTCACGCGAGGCCTTGAGCGAAAGTGAAGGTCGGCGCTGGACCGACATCATCAGTTTCACCATCAACATGGAGCAGATAGGCGACATCGTAGAGCGCGTGTTGATCGACATTGAAGACAAGAAAATCAATCCCGGGCGCGAGTTTTCCGAGGCCGGAACTGCAGAGATCAGCGACCTGCATGCGCGCCTGGTGGACAACCTGCGTATGGGAATGAGTGTCTTTCTGCACGGCAACGTGCGCGACGCGCAGAAACTGCTGGAAGAGAAAACCCGCTTCCGCGATCTGGAGCGCGAATACGCTTCGACCCACCTTGGGCGCCTGGCGGTCAACACCGTGCAGAGCATCGAAACCAGTTCCCTGCACCTGGACTTGATCAGCGACCTCAAACGCATCAACTCGCACATCTGCTCAATTGCCTATCCGATACTGGACTCGGCCGGGGCACTCGCTCCGAGCCGGTTGCGCCAGTCCGTGCTCGACGGCCCTGACTGAGACACGGCGCCGTTTGAGAGAATAATCCAGTCGACCCGGAGCTCCGCAATGACCCAACCGACACTTGCCAAATCCACCCCGCTGCTGTTGTCGCTGCTGCTTGCAGCCTCGGCCCATGCGCAGACCGACACCCTGACCATCAAACGCGCCAGCGAATTGCGCGACGGACCCAGCGAAACGGCACGCAGCGTGGCTGCGTTGCCGCTGCAAACGCAGGTTACGCGCCTGGGCCAACGCCAGGGGCCATGGATCGAAGTGCGTACCGCCCAGGGTGCCAGCGGCTGGGTCCACATGTTCGATGCCGGCATGCCGCCAACGGCGCAGGGCGGCAGCGCCACCACCGGCGCTCTGCGCGGTATCACCAGCTTTTTCGGCAAGGGCAATGCCCAGGCCGGTGTCACAACCGGCACTGCAACGGTGGGCATCCGGGGCCTGGGCGCCGAGGATATTGCAAACGCCCAACCGAACCTGGAGGCGGTTGCGCGGGCAGAAGGCATGCGCCAGGACGCGGCGCAGGCGCGCTTGTTTGCCAGCAGTGCGGCCCTGACCGCGCAGACGGTGGTAACACTGCCGGCTCCAGCACTGCCCACCCGGGCCAGTGCCGGGCCAGGCCCGGCTGGCACCAGTGGCTCCACCAGCGGAGGAACCGACCGATGAAAACCCGTGCTCCATCACAACCCAGTTGGCCGACCCACCGCTTGCTACGCGCCGCCGTACTGGCCGTCGCCGTCGGCAGTGGCCCCGCCATCGCGCAGAGCCAGGACGCCGCCAAAGCCTTGAACATTTTCCAGCAACTGGTGCGGCCCGGTCAAAATGCGGTCCCTGTCCCGGTACCACCGAACCAACCCGCCTCGCCCGCCGGGTTGCTGGGCAATGCGCTCAGTGGCAATACCGTCGGCAAGGGTCCGGCCAATGCCGGACAGGTGACCGACCTGTTCAGCCTGTTGTCGCAATCCACCGAACAGATCGACGAGCCGAAAGAGCTGGAAATTGGCCGCCAACTGGCGGCTGTATTGCTGGGCAGCAAGCCGCTCCATCCGGACCTCGCGCTGCAACGCTACGTCAACCAGCTCGGGCGCTGGATCAGCCTGCAGTCGTCACGGCCTGAATTGCCCTGGACATTTGCAGTGCTCGACGACAACGGATTCAATGCCTTTGCCGCGCCCGGTGGTTTTGTCTTCGTAACCAAGGGCTTGGTCGACCGGGTAGCCGACGAATCGGAATTGGCCGGCATCCTGGCGCACGAAATCACCCATGTGGTGCAGCGGCACCATCTCAAGGCGATGCGCAAGACGGCGCGCGCCGGGGCGCTGACCCAGCTGATCGGCTCACAACTCAACAACAACCTGGGCGGCGCGCTGTCGGCGCAGCTGCTTTCGCTGGGGCGCACCCTGTACGCCAAAGGCCTCGACCAGGAGGATGAGTTCGAAGCAGACCGCCTCGGCGTAGCCTTGTCAGCAAGCGCCGGTTTTGATCCCTATGGCCTGGTCGCCGTACTGCAACAATTGCGCACTGCCACGCCGGACAACCCGGTCTTTTCCTTGTCCATCAGCACCCATCCGCCAGCCCAGCTTCGCATGGACCAGGTGGAACTGGCCATGGGCAACCGGCTCGACGCACTGACCGGAAAGGCAGCGATCACGGTGCCTCAGCGGATGGAGCAAATCGCCGCGGAAGAACAGCGTCGCACTGCCGCCACTGCTGCCGCCACTGCTGCTGCCAACGCCAAGCCGGCGCCGCCAGCTGCCAAGGCGGCGCCGGCAGCTGCCAAACCCGCTGCACGAACGAAACCGGCGGCAGCCGCGCCAGCCAAGAAGACTCCCTGAGCTGCTGGCGCCGACCCAGCCCAAGTGAAACGGCACCCGCAGGTGCCGTTTCCCATAGTCAACTGCGATGCCCGGGCATCAGTCTTCGACGAAGGTTTCCTCGCGTTTCCTCTTGACTGCGGGCAGCAGCACAATCACCAGCAGCAGCGCCGCAACCGCCAGCAGGCTGGCCGACAAACCGCGCGTCAGAAACACCGACCAGTCGCCCCGTGACAACAGCAATGCCCGGCGCAGATTCTCTTCCATCATTGGCCCCAGAATGAAGCCCAACAGCAGCGGCGCCGGTTCGGCTCCCAGTTTGATGAACAGGTAACCGATCACGCCGAAAATGGCGACCATCCAGATGTCGAAAGTGTTGTTGTTGGTCGAGTAAACGCCGATCGCACAGAACAGCACGATGGCCGGGTACAACCAGCGGTAGGGAACGGTCAGCAGCTTGATCCAGATTCCGATCAGCGGCAGGTTCAACACGATCAGCATCGCGTTACCAATCCACATGGATGCGATCAGGCCCCAGAACAACTCCGGGTTGCTGGTCATCACCTGTGGTCCGGGCTGGATGTTGTGGATGGTCATGGCGCCGACCATCAGTGCCATCACGGCATTCGGTGGAATACCCAGGGTCAGCAGCGGAATGAAAGAGGTTTGCGAAGCCGCATTGTTCGCGGCCTCAGGCGCTGCGACACCACGGATGTTGCCCTTGCCAAACGGGACCTCGCCTGCCTGCAGCTTGGTCTTCTTCTCGATCGTGTAGGCGGCAAATGCCGCCATCACCGCGCCACCGCCCGGCAGGATACCCAGCATTGAACCAAGCGCGGTCCCACGCAGCACGGCCGGCACCAGGCGTTTGAAGTCCTTCATGGTGGGCAACAGACCCGTCACATTGGCAGTGAACACCTTGCGTTCACTTTCATGTTTCCCCAGGTTGCTGATGATTTCACCATAACCGAACAGCCCCATACCGATCACGATAAAACCGATACCGTCGGTCAGTTCGGGAATATCCATACTGAATCGTGCCACCCCGGAATTGACGTCGGTGCCGACCAGCCCCAGCAGCAAGCCCAGCAGGATCATGCCGACCGCCTTGAGCAAGGAGCCCGATGCCAGCACTACGGCACCAATCAGGCCCAGGATCATCAGCGAAAAGTACTCGGCCGGACCGAATTTGAATGCGACCTCGGTCAAGGGCACCGCAAACGCCGCCAGGATCAGCGTGCCGACACATCCCGCAAAAAAAGAACCCAGTCCGGCCGCCGCCAGCGCCGGCCCGGCTCGTCCCTGGCGCGCCATCTGGTAACCGTCGATGACCGTCACCACCGAGGACGATTCCCCCGGCAGGTTGACCAGGATGGCGGTCGTCGACCCGCCGTATTGGGCACCGTAATAAATACCAGCCAACATGATCAGGGCTGACACTGGTGGCAAGGCATAGGTGGCCGGTAGCAGCATGGCAATCGTCGCCAGCGGTCCGATACCGGGCAGCACACCGATGAGGGTACCGAGCAGGCAACCGATGAAGGCATACATCAGGTTAACGGGCGTGAAAGCCACGCCAAAACCAAGCGACAAGTTTGCAATCAAATCCATGGTGTTGCCCTTAACCAGTGATAAAAGCCGGCCACACCGGAAACTGCAGTTTGAGCAGCACAATGAACGCCAGATAACTGATGATCGCCAGCACGGTGGCCAGAATCGCGACCTCCTTGAACTTGAATTCCTCACCGGCATTGGCGGCGATAAAGGCTAATGCATAAATGGCAGCTATCAGTCCAAAAGCCGGGAACTTGATGCTCGGCAGGCCACCGAGCAATAGCCCGAACATCAGGTTGGCCGCAATGATGAAGAACAGTGGTTTCCAGGCCCAACTGCCGATCTTGTCTCCATCGACCGTCTCGACGACCATGGCCTTGAAAGTGATGACAGCGCCCAGGATCGCCAGCATCACACCCAGCAGCAAGGGAAAGTAGCCAGGCCCCATGCGGGCGCCGGTACCGAACTTGTAATTGTTGGCCCCCCATGCAAACGCGATGCCGACCACTATGAACATAAGGCCGCAGAAAAAGTCTTTCTGACTCTTGATACCCATGCACCATCTCCTCTAACTGTTATCGATCACCCGCGCTATTGTGCATGGGAATAGGCACACGCCAACCAATGGATTTCACCTAGGCCCGGTGTCGTAATTGCAACACCAGGCGCAGCACTCGCGGCGGCAGGCCTTATCACACCATCGGCGGCGTCGAGCTCAGCACTTCGGCCATCACGGTTGCTCCTTCGGCCACCCGCAGCGCACCGGCCAGGCGCAGCGGACGCATGCCGTCCTGCACAGCCTGGCGGCGCAATGCGTCAATACTCGGCTCCTTGGTCAAGGTGTCCTTGAACGCGTCGCTCACGATCAGCAACTCATACAGTCCCATGCGGCCCAGGAAACCCGTCATACGGCAGTCCACACACCCCACCGCCTTGTACGGCCGGTAACCGCCATTGACCTTCCACGGTTTGACCACTTCGTCAAGGGCAGATCGGTGCGCGTCCGCATCGATTACCTTGCACTGTTTGCACAGGGTTCGCACCAGGCGTTGCGCAAGCACTCCCAGCAAAGTGGCGTTGATCAGGTAGGACGGAACCCCCAGTTCGAGCAAGCGGCTTACCGCCGACGGCGCGTCGTTGGTGTGCAGGGAGGAGAACACCAGATGGCCGGTCAAGGCCGCCTGCACCGCCATCTCCGCCGTCTGCAGGTCGCGGATCTCACCCACCATGATGATGTCCGGGTCCTGCCGCATCAGGGCACGCAGGCCCTCGGTGAAACTGAAATCGAGTTGCGGCTGCACCTGCGTCTGGTTGAAGGACGGCTCGATCATCTCGATCGGATCCTCCACGGTGCTGACGTTCACTTCTTCGGTGGCAACCCGCTTGAGCGTCGAGTACAAAGTGGTGGTCTTGCCCGAACCGGTTGGGCCAGTCACCAGAATGATGCCGTGCGGACGCTTCACAAGCAGCTCCCAGCGTTGCGCGTCATGGGCGGTAAACCCAAGGGCGTCCAGATCCTTGACCGCGTTGTCCGGGTCGAAGATGCGCATCACCATCTTCTCGCCAAAGGCTGTGGGCAGTGTCGATATCCGCATCTCGATTTCGTCGCCGCGCGGATTGCGTGTCTTGATCCGGCCATCCTGCGGGCGGCGCTTTTCCACCACGTCCATGCGCCCCAGCAACTTGATGCGCGCCGTCATCGCATTGAGCACACCCATGGGCATCTGGTAGACCGGGTGCAGGATGCCGTCGATCCGGAAGCGGATCACTCCCTGCTCCCGCCGCGGCTCCAGGTGGATGTCGCTGGCACGCTGGTCAAACGCGTATTGCCACAACCAGTCCACCACCTGCACCACACCCTGGTCATTTGCATCGAGCTGCTTGTTCGTCTTGCCCAGCTCGACCAGCTGCTCGAAACTCGCTCCCCCACTGTTGCCGGCGGTTTTCATCGCAGAACGCACGGATTTGGCCAGTGCGTAAAACTCGGCCGTAAAGCGCTTGATCTCGTTCGGACTTGCGACCACGCGCCGCACCGAGCGCCGCGTCTGACGCTCCACCTCGGCAACCCAGTCGGTGACGAACGGCTCCGCCGTCGCCACCACCACCTCGGTGACGCTCACCTGCACCGGCAACACCCGATGGCGCTCCGAATAGGCGGCACTCATGGCATCGGAAATCTTGCCGACGTCCACCTTCAACGGGTCAATGCGCAGGTAGTCGAGTCCGGTATGACCGGCCAGCCACTGGGTGAGCGCTTCGACGTCCAGCGAACGGCCGTCGGAGGCACGGCGCATCGACACACTGGCCAGACGGATCAACGGGTGCTGCGCACTTTCGGCCTGGGAACAACGGGCGATCGTGCGCTGCGCCTCCTCGTCCGTGATCACACCGTCGGTGCGCAACCACCCAACGAGGCTGCGCCAATCCACCAGACCGTCGTGCTGGCTCTTGGTCGGGGGTTTTGTTTTGGAAGATACCGTCATGCCACCAGGGGTTTGAGCACCCGCACCCATTGTGCAGCAGGCAGGCCCCACTGCGCCTCGATCATGGCGGCACGCTCGACCAGAACGGCGCGCGCCGGACGCGACGGCCGGCGTTGCGCCAGCACCACCCTGTTTCCTTCGCGCGTCGCCTTGAACGGCCAGATCGCGTCGCGTCCGAAGGCGGCGGCGATTTTTTCAAGACTGCGCGCGTAGCTCGACGAGCGCCCGAACAGATTGACCGTCATGCAGCCTTGCGCAGCCAACAGCCGACGACAGTCGCCGTAAAAAACCTCACTGTCGAGCACCGGCGCGGCTGCCTCGTGGTCGTACAGGTCCACCTGCAATGCATCCACCGTGCCCAGCCATTTGGGGTCTGCGATCTCCTTGGCCGCATCGGCCAGTACCACGTTCATTCGTGCATTGTCTGGCGGCAGCTTGAACCAGCCACGGCAGGCCACCAGCACTTTGGGATTGATCTCAATCGCCGTACTGTGCATGCGCAAAACCTTGGAACAGAACTTGGTCAGCGACCCGGCCCCGAGTCCGAGTTGCATTGCACGGCGCTGCGGCACCGATGCAGGCTCGACAAACAGCAGCCAGGCCATCATGCGCTGGATGTACTGGTGCACCAGAGCCTGCGGCGCGTCAATCTGCATCGAGCCCTGGATCCAGATCGAATCCAGGTGCAGGTGGCGCAGCGGGCCGTCGTCGGAAAAGAACACGTCGGGGAGCGGCGCTGGGTCTGACAGAGGCATGCCCGGTTATACCAGCAAGGACCGTAATTTCGGCAGCGCTGCACAGGTGTTTTCCAGCACGGCGGCGCCCAGCGCCTCGGTCGTGATGGCCCGCAGCGCTGCGATCCGGCCTGCGATCGCCGGCAGCTCGGCCGGCTCATTGCGACCCTGCGGCTGACCCTGCAGCCGCTGCGCCGCCGTCCGGTACAACCACTGGGGCGGGATGTCCGGCGCGTCGGTCTCCAGCACCAGCGCCGACAACGGCAATTCGGCGGCCAGGCGACGCAACTGCAAGGCACGCTCGAAGGTCATCGCGCCACCAAAACCCAGCTTGAGCCCGGTATCCAGAAACGCGGTGGCTTGTTGGAGACTCCCGGCAAACGCATGCGCGATTCCACTCCACGGTCGGCCCGACGGCCGCACCGCGCGCAGCCCGCGCAACAGGCGATCGGCCGAGCGCCGCACGTGCAGGATCACCGGCAACTCGTGCTTGCGCGCCAGCTTGAGTTGCTCCAGGTAGAAGAACTCCTGGCGCTCGCGCAGCGGGCTTTGGCCAAGCTCCGGCACAAAAAAATCGAGCCCGATTTCTCCCACCGCCACCAGCCGCGGGTCGCCACGGTGGGCCTGCAGCTGTGCATCGAGCTCCTGCAGATCAGCCAGACTGGCCTGCTGCATGAAGAGCGGGTGGATGCCCAGCGCATAACTGTCGCCGTTCCCGTGTGCCAGCTCCCGAACCACGGCGAAGTTGGCGCGCTCCACCGCAGGAACAACACAATGAACGACCCCAAGCGCACGTGCACGTGCGCGCACCGCGCTGCGGTCGGGCGCAAACTCGGGTGCATCCAGATGGCAATGGCTGTCGATCCAGCACGGCATGCGGACAAAACTCCTGGCGCGAAGCCATGTACATCGTTGCAAGCAGGCCTGCATCGTATCGGATGTGCAGCCTTTACCCGTGGCACTGCATGAACCGGGGAACCGTGATACCGTTTGCCTTTGACCGCACACTGACAAAGGGAAATCCATGCGACTGCCCGCCCTGTACAGCCGCTCCAGCCAACCCCCCCACGCAACTGCCGGTACTGGTACCAACACCGCCGCCGTGATGGCACCCCCCGCCGCCACCGCGCGACGCCGCAGGTGGGGGCTGTCGGCATCAGACCCGCGCGTGTTGTGGTCGGCGATCCTGTTGCTCGGTGCCTGTTTGCTGGTAGTGATTGGGCTGGTGCTCAAGCCCGGCGCGCGGAAAATCACCCAGGAAGACATCGACGCCGCAGTGCTCAAGACTCTGGAGACCGCCACGCTGCCCTCGGCTGCGGCAAGGGCACATGAAATGATCGCGCCGTCGATCGTGCGGGTGATAAGTTACGAGATCGGGGTGAATGGCCGCGATGAAATCGAACGCGGCGTCGGCACCGGAGTGGTGATCGTGGACAAGGGCATCATCCTGACCAATCTGCACGTGGTACAGGGTGCGGAGCGCATCAAAGTGGTGTTTGCCGACGGCCTGGTGTCGGTGGCGTCGATCAAGAGCGTGCAGGCGGCCGACGATCTGGCTGTGCTGCAGGCGCATACGATTCCGGATGACTTGCACGCCGCGACAATGCGCTCGACGGGCGACCTGATGCCGGGCGACCAGGTGGTCGCAGTCGGCTTTCCCTTCGGTATCGGGCCATCGACTTCGGCCGGCGTGGTGTCTGGCCTGAAACGCTCCTTCCGTTCGCCCGATGGCGGGCAGGAAATGGCCAATCTGATCCAGTTCGATGCGGCCGCCAATCCGGGCAATTCCGGCGGGCCACTGGTCACCATGGACGGTCAGGTGGTGGGCATCGTCACAGCGATCCTGAACCCGAGCCAGCAACGCACCTTTATCGGCATCGGGTTTGCGGTTCCGATCGAGAACGCCGCGTCGGCCGCCGGCCTGCACCCCTTCTAAACCACCCACCAGACCTGAAAGGCCTACGCATGGAACCGAACAGCAGCGGCAACACCGCCGAGTTGATGGAGCAGATACTCTACGAAGTCAAGCGCATCGTGGTCGGTCAGGACCGATTCCTGGAGCGGGTGATGGTGGCGATGCTGGCACAAGGCCATCTGCTGGTGGAAGGGGTTCCCGGCCTGGCCAAGACGCTGACGGTCAAGACCCTGGCCAATACGGTGCGCGGAAACTTCAAGCGTATCCAGTTCACGCCCGACCTGGTACCGGCCGATCTGGTGGGAACCCGGATTTACAACCAGAAGACCGGTGAATTCGGCACTTCGCTCGGCCCGGTGTTCACCAACCTGCTGCTGGCCGACGAGATCAACCGGGCACCGGCCAAGGTGCAGAGCGCCTTGCTCGAAGTGATGCAGGAACGCCAGGTGACGATTGCCGGCGAGACGCACAAGGTGCCGTCACCATTCCTGGTTATGGCGACCCAGAACCCGATCGAGACCGAAGGCACCTACCCGCTGCCGGAGGCACAGGTAGACCGTTTCATGATGAAGGTGCTGGTGGACTACCCCACCGACGAAGAGGAATTCGTCATCGTGCAGCGCGTCACCGGCCCCGCTGTTGCGGTTAGCGCTGTGGCTACCACCGAGCAGTTGGCCGCGCTGCAACACCAGTGCCGCCAGGTGTACGTGGATCCGTCGATGATCCAGTACGCAGTGCGGCTGGTATCGGCAACCCGCACCCCGGAGAAACACGGCCTGAAGGATCTGCGCCGCTTCATTACCTACGGCGCCAGTCCCAGGGCCACGATCAATCTTACCGAGGGCGCGCGCGCCCTGGCAATGTTGCGCGGGCGCACCTACGTACTGCCGGAAGACATGACGGACCTGGTGCCCGACGTGTTGCGCCATCGCGTGGTGTTGTCCTACGAGGCCCTGTCCGAGGGTTTGTCACCGGACAGCCTGATCGGCAAGATCATGGCCAAGATTCCGGCCCCCGCCAAACCACTGGAACACGACAAACTGGCGGCCTGACGCAGTATGTTCGGCTTCTTCAAGCTTCGCCGCAAACCGGAGTCGGCTGCCGCGGCAGCCCCGGCGCCGACACAACTGCCCGCCAGCGCCGAGCGGGTGCTGCGCCGCCTGGAATGGACGGTGATCCGGCGCCTGGACGGCCTGTTGCAAGGCGACTACCGCACATTGCTGCGCGGCAGCGGTCTGGACCTCGCCGACCTGCGCGAGTACCAATTGCACGACGATGTGCGCCACATCGACTGGAACGTGACGGCGCGCCTGCAGCAACCACATGTACGGGTGTTCACGGAAGACCGTGAAATGGCGGCCTGGTTCCTGCTCGACCTCAGCCCTTCGGTGGACTTCGGCTCCACCGACCAGCGCAAACGCGCGGTCTCGGCGGAGTTTGTGGCAGTGCTGGCGCGCATGCTGACACGCCACGGCAACCGAGTTGGGGCCTTGTTGTACGGTACCGGTGTAGACACCGTGTTTCCGGCACGCGGTGGACGCATGCACGTGCTGCAGTTGCTGCACGCCATGCAAACCCGGCCGCAGGCAGCCGAGTCGGGTGGCACCAAGTTGCACGAATTGCTGCAGACCGCCGCCGCCACGGTGCGGCGGCGCTCGACGGTGTTCGTGGTGTCCGACTTCATCAGCGAACCGGGATGGGAACGGCCGCTGGCGATGCTGGCGCAGCGCCACGAGGTGGTCGCGGTGCGCCTGCTCGACCCGATGGAGCTGGAGCTTCCGGACCTGGGCCTGATTCCGATCCGGGACGCGGAAACCGGCGAACAGTTGCTCGTCGATACCCACGACGCCGGCTTTCGCAAACGCTTTGCGCGAATCGCAGCGCAACGCGAAGCCGATCTGCGCCACGCGTTCGTCAAAGCCGGAGTCGACACGCTGGAACTGTCTACCCAGGACGACCTGGTCGAGGCCGTGATGCGCTTTGCCGATTTGCGCAAACGCAAGAGCCGCATGTCGGGCGCGGGCGCCATACCAGCCCATCTGCGCAGCGCCGCTTGAGGCGACCGAACTGGAGACCGAGTGATGACCATCCCGATGACGTTCCTGTGGCCGCAGTTTCTGTGGTTGCTGCTGGCCCTTCCCCTGCTCGTGGGTGTCTACCTGTGGTTGCTGCGGCGCAAGAAGAAACTCACGCTGCGGTATGCCAGCCTTTCCATCGTCAAGGAGGCGATGGGCGCCAGCATGAGTGTGCGTCGGCACGTTCCGCCGGCGCTGTTCCTGCTGGCCATTGCCGCGATGCTGTTCGCGGCTTCGCGGCCGTTTGCTGTCATCACCCTTCCCAGCACACAGGAAACCATCATCCTTGCGATGGACGTATCGGGCAGCATGCGTGCCACCGACGTCAAGCCGAACCGGCTGGTCGCATCGCAGAACGCAGCCAAGGCGTTCCTGACTGAGCTGCCGCGCACCGTAAAGGTCGGCATCGTGGCCTTCGCCGGTTCGGCACAAGTGGTGCAACCACCCACACTGAGCCGGGACGATCTGGTGGCGGCAATCGACAAGTTCCAGATGCAGCGTGCCACGGCCATCGGCAGCGCCATCGTGGTGTCGCTGGCGGAGTTGTTTCCGGACGAGGGAATCGACCTGTCCGCGCTCACGTACGGCAACGCCCGGCCGCGCGGCATCGCCATCGACCAGGACCCGAAAAAAGAGAAAAAGGAGTTCAAGCCGGTGCCACCGGGCTCCTACACCTCGGCGGCCATCATCCTGCTCACCGACGGTCAGCGCACCACCGGTGTGGACACCATGGAAGCGGCCAAGATGGCGGCCGACCGCGGCGTGCGCATTTACACGGTGGGCGTCGGTACCGTGGAAGGCGAAACGATTGGTTTTGAGGGCTGGTCCATGCGTGTGCGCCTCGATGAGGCCACCCTCAAACAGGTCGCGTTGACAACCCAGGCCGAATACTTTTATGCGGGTACGGCCGAGTCACTGAAAAAAGTCTACGAAAAACTCAGCACACGCCTGACCGTGGAGAAAAAAGAAACCGAAATCTCCGGGCTGCTGGCCTTGCTGGCAGCGGTGCTGGCGATTGCGTCGGCGACCCTGTCGCTGCTGTGGTTCAACCGGATACTGTAGCCTGACAGCTTCAGGCGCCAGGCAGCAAGAGCCGACGTAGCGGCCCGCACCGGCACCAAGATTGAGACGTAGCCTGCCAGCTTCAGGCGCCAGGCAGCAAGAGCCCCTTGTCCAGCCGCAACTGGCGCGAACAGCGCGCGGCCAGACTCCCGTCATGGGTTACCACGACAAACGCCGTGCCCTGGTCGCGTGCGAGTTGCAGCATCAGTTCGAACACGCCGTCGGCGGTCGTGCGGTCCAGGTTGCCCGTCGGTTCGTCGGCCAATACACAGGCTGGTCGGGTTACCAGTGCGCGCGCGATGGCGACGCGCTGGCGTTCCCCGCCCGAGAGTTCAGCCGGGCGGTGCCGCAAACGTTCTTGCAGGCCCACGCTGGCCAGTGTCTGGGTTGCAGCGACATTGCCTTGCGCGTGCGGCATGCGCCGGATCCACAGCGGCATGGCCACATTGTCGCGCGCGCTGAACTCGGGCAACAGGTGGTGGAACTGGTAAACAAAACCGAGGTGCCGGTTGCGCAACACGCCCTGGCGCGCGGCGTCCAGGCGCGACAGGTCATGGCCCATCAACTGCACTGAACCACTGGTGGGAGCGTCGAGCGCACCCAGCAGATGCAACAAGGTGCTCTTGCCGGAGCCGGAGGCGCCGACGATGGCCACCGTCTCGCCACGGCGCACCTGCAGGTCCACCCCCTGCAGCACATTGACGTCGAGCCGCCCCTCGGTGAAGCGTTTGGTCAATGCGGACGCGTGCAGCACGACGTCACTGGAATCACTCATACCGCAAGGCCTCGGCAGGATTTACGCGGCTGGCGCGCCAGCTTGGGTACAGGGTGGCGAGAAACGCCAGCACCAGCGACACGATTGCAATCGGCAGGATGTCGGCGCGTTGCGGGTCACTCGGCATGCGGCTGATCAGGTAGATGTCCTTGGGCAGAAAACTGGCGTTGAACAGGCGCTCCAGGGCCGGCACAATGACATCGATGTTGTACGCCACGCCCAGGCCCATCAGCAGGCCGGCCAGGGTACCGATGACGCCGACCATCGCGCCTTGCACCACGAATACAGCCATGATGCTGCCCGGGCTGGCGCCCAAAGTGCGCAAGATGGCGATGTCGGCCCGTTTGTCGGTCACGGTCATCACCAGCGTGCTGACCAGGTTGAACGCCGCCACCGCCACGATCAGGGTCAGGATGATGGCCATCATGGTCTTTTCAACCTGCACGGCCGCAAACCAGCTGCGGTTCTGCCGGGTCCAGTCGCGGATCAGCAGGTCGCCGGTCATGCGCTTGGCCAGTTCCGCGGCAACCGTGCGCGCCTGGTGCAGGTCGCGCAGTTTCAAGCGGATGCCGGTTGGCCCATCCAGCCGGTAGATGCGCGCCGCATCGTTCATGTGCATCAATGCCAGCGCCGAGTCGTACTCGAAGTGGCCGGAATCGAACAGTCCAACCACGGTCATCTGCTTGAGCCGCGGCACCACACCGGCCGGTGTGACCTGGCCACTCGGTGTGATCAGCGTCACCTTGTCGCCAACCCGCACGCCCAGGGAGCGCGCCAGTTCGCCGCCGACGACGATACCAAACTCCCCGGCTACCAGCCGTTCCAGGCCGGCACTTTTCAAGGCCAGCCCGAGATCGGTCACGTCCGGCTCACGTGCCGGGTCGATGCCGCGCACCAGCGTGGCCTTCATGTCTTCACCGCGCGCGAGTAGCCCCTGCGCGGCCACAAACGGCGCCACGCCAACTACCTGCGGATTTTCCCCGGCCTCTGCCAGGCTTCGGTCCAGGTCGGGCAGTGCAGCACCGCCTGGCGCAAAAATCTCGATATGCGACACCACACCGAGCATGCGGTCGCGCACTTCTTTCTGAAACCCGTTCATCACACTCAGCACAATGATCAGCGCTGCCACTCCCAGGGCGATGCCCAGCATGGACACGCCGGAGATGAATGATATGAAGCCATTGCGCCGGGTCGTGCGGCCAGCACGGGTATAGCGCCACCCCAACACCAGTTCGTAGGGCAGTTGCATCAGGCGCAGGGTGACCGGACAGGGGTTGCAGGCATGGACAACCCTGATTGTGGCATCCCGGACAATAGGCCCATGCACTTGCTGATTCCATTCGCGATTCCCGTTACTTCCGGGGCGACGCCGGTAGTGCCGCAACTGCACCTGCCCAACTTGCAAGCCTTGCTGCGACAACTCCAGCCCGGGGCACCCGATACCGGCTCGGCCGATACCTTGACGCCACCGCAAGAGCGGGTGCGCGCGCGCGCCCATGGCATTGCGGCAGCAGACGGCTGCATACCCTGGGCTGCGCTGGCGCTTGCGCAAGCCGGCCGTACCACTGGCGACGACGCGTGGGCCTGGATTTCGCCTGCCCATTGGATCGTCGGATCTGCCCACATCACGCTGGTGGACCCAGCCGGTCTGGACTTGCCCGAGAGCGAATCGCGCGCCCTGCTGGCGGCGATGCAACCGTACTTCGAACAGGATGGCATTGCGCTGCAGTTCCATGATTCCGGACGCTGGCTGGCGCGCGCCAAAATCTTCAACCATCTGCCCTGCGCCTCACTGGAGCGCGCAGCCGGCCGCGACATCAGCCAATGGATGCCAACGGAGCCGGCGCTGCGCCGCCTGCAGAACGAGATGCAGATGCTGCTCTACACGCATGGAGTCAACGACCAGCGCCAGGCGCGTGGTGCGGTGGCCGTTAACTCGTTCTGGATTCATGGGTGCGGGAAACTGCCGACCACCGCGCTGCTGCAGCCGCAAGACGGGCTGCAGGAAATCGCCACGCTGCGTCAGGCGGCAATGCAACAGGACGTGCAGGTCTGGCAGCAGCTATGGGAAACCGTGGACCGCGGCCCCTGCCAGCAACTGCGCGAGCTGGTGGATACCGGCCAGCCAGCGCGGTTGACCCTGTGCGGGCCACGCAACGCGCTGACCTTCGGCCCGTCCCGGGCCGGTTTGCTGCAGCGGCTGCGCGGGCTGGTCCATCCCATGCCATTGAGTCAGTTGTGGAGCCAGTTATGAAAATCACCGTGCGCGACGTTCCGCCGCGCGCCGTATGGGCGCTGGAACAGGGCGGCGTGCATCCTTTGCTGGCACGGCTGTTCGCGGCACGCGGTGTGTCGGCGCTGGAGGAACTCGACAATGGTCTGGAGCGGCTGCTGCCACCCTCCGGTTTGCTGGGCGCGCAAGCGGCGGCTGTTCTGCTGGCCGACGCCATTGCCACCCACAAGCGCCTGTGTATCGTCGCCGACTACGACTGCGACGGCGCAACCGCCTGCGCCGTCGGGTTGCGTGGGCTGCGCTTGCTCGGCGCACACCATGCCAGCTACATCGTTCCGGACCGGGTGCGCGACGGTTACGGGCTGACCGCACCGATTGCCGAACGCGTCAAGGCCAGCGGCGCCGATGTACTGATCACGGTGGACAACGGCATTGCCAGCGTCGAGGGCGTGGCGCGCGCACGCGCGCTGGGCATGCAGGTGCTGGTGACCGACCACCACCTGCCTGCGGCCGAGTTGCCGCAGGCCGATGTAATCGTCAACCCCAACCAGGGCGGCTGCAGTTTTGCCAGCAAGGCGCTGGCCGGTGTTGGCGTCATGTTTTATGTGTTGCTGGCGCTGCGCTCCGAACTGCGCCGGCGCGGTCTCTTCAGTGTGGAGTCACAGCCCCGGCTCGACGCGCTGCTGCCGTTGGTGGCCTTGGGTACCGTGGCCGACGTGGTGCGACTCGACGCCAACAACCGCCGCCTGGTGGCGCAGGGCCTCAAACGCATCCGCGCCGGCGCCCAGCCCGCAGGCATGGCCAGCCTGTTCACGGTGTGTGCGCGCTCAGCGAAAGCCGCCACCACCTTCGACTTCGGTTTTGCACTTGGTCCGCGCATCAACGCCGCCGGGCGTCTGAGCGACATGACGCTGGGTATCGAGTGCCTGCTTACCGACGACCCGGCGCGCGCCGACGAACTGGCGCGCAGCCTGGACCAGATCAACCGGGAACGCCGCGTGATCGAAGGCGACATGCGCGAGCAGGCGATGCAGATGGCCGAGTCCCTGTTCGAAGAGGGCGACGATCCGCCGCCCGCCGTGTGTGTGTTTGATCCGGACTTTCATGAGGGCGTGGTGGGCATCGTCGCCGCCCGCATCAAGGACAAGCTGCACCGGCCCGCTTTCGTGTTTGCCGCAAGCCAGGCACCGGGCAAGGAGCATGAACTCAAGGGCTCCGGCCGCTCCATCGCCGGCTTCCACTTGCGCGACGCACTGGACCTGGTGGCCAAGCGCTACCCAGGTGTTTTGCTGCGCTTTGGCGGCCATGCGATGGCCGCCGGATGCACCATCAGCGAGGAGCACTTCGACCAGTTCGAAACCGGCCTGGCCGAAGTCGCCTCCGAGTGGCTCGACGCCGCCACTCTGACGCGGCGCATCGACACCGATGGCCCGCTGCAGGCCCAGTACCGGCGGATCGACCTGCTGGACAGCCTGCACAGCGAAGTCTGGGGCCAGGGATTTGCAGCGCCCACCTTCAGTGAGGAAGTCGAGGTGTTGTCGCAGCGACTGGTGGGCGAAAAACACCTGGCGCTCAAAATCAAACACCAGGGTACACCGGTCGACGCCATCTGGTTCGGCCACACCGAGCCGCTGCCGGCTCGGGTCACCATCGCCTTCCGGCTCGACGCCGAAGAGTGGAACGGCACCCGCCGCCTGAAGTTTCTGGTCGAGGCGGCACAGACTTGACGTGAGCCCAACTTTCATGATGCGGGGTGCTGCGAGGACATCATGAAAGTCAATGCACTGCTGCAGACTTGATGGAGCGTATGGATGTCTGCATCCTGTCGAGGCGCCTGCTACAGGAGCCCAGGGTATGCGCCAACGCAGCCCCAGATCTCTTCGAGGTGAGCTGCTGCAGTGCTCAAAACGGGCAAACTGTGGTGGGTCGGGTTTGACAGCTGCGGCGCATGCAGATGATTTGGCCCGTTTTTCCGCGCTTCGCGCCCGGGGCCGCTGATCGTTGGCGCATGCCCTGGTACCCTGCAGCAGGCTTTTGGCGGGCGGTGACCCGCTTACCCGAAAACCAATACCTG
>Ga0209490_10000984_pt1 | contig 27773 bp, 19 predicted proteins | sample MAT06_FD_187209 | JGI IMG/M metagenome (GOLD analysis project Ga0209490, IMG submission 187209) | Freshwater microbial communities from Lake Fryxell liftoff mats and glacier meltwater in Antarctica - MAT-06 (SPAdes) (version 2) | ecosystem: Environmental > Aquatic > Freshwater > Ice > Liftoff... | reverse complement strand
ATGCGCGAAACCAGCGGCGCTGAAACCAGCGCGGATCGCTTTCAGGGCCTGGGCATCTTTGACCCCAGGCGCAGTGATGCGCACGATCTGGCAGCCGGCCTCAGCCAGGACGATGGATTGCTGAATGGTCCCCGCGATATCCTGGGTCGGGGTCGTGCACATCGATTGGAGCACCAGCGGTGCGCCACCGCCGACCTGTACCTGTCCAACCATGACCGCGCGGCTGGCGCGGCGTTGATACGCAAAACGGGAGGCGACATAGAGCGAAGGGAAGGGCCGAAGCATGGCCGCACTCTAGACCGCAGCGCTATGATTCCACCGCCACCCGGCGCTAGGCGGAACCAGGCGATCTCAGGCGCGTTCGCGCTGGCGTTTCGAGATGCGTTCGAGCTGCTTGCGTTCGGCGGCGGTCAGGCTGGGTAGACCCTCGTTGGAGACCTTGTCCAAAAGCTCATCCAGCACGGTCCCCTCCGCTGCCTCTTCTTTATCAAGGCGCAGAGCGCGCGCTGCTTCGCGACGGCGGCGCCAGGCGGCAAACCAACCACCGGGCTTGCCGCCATAGGCGTAGCTTTGATCCAGGCCGAAAACGACATCTGATCCGTGTCGCAATTTGCGCTGTTCGGTGTAAGTGACGTAAAACAACCAAGCGCCAAACAGGGCCAGGAATGTTTGATTGAAATAGAGACCAGAGACCGCCACTAAAGCACTGGCGACGAAACCAATCGGTCCCGTCCAGCGCACGGCGCGATGCAGCCCGACTGCCCCCCATAGCAATGCGGTCGTGGCGTGCCCGCCATCCAAGGGGTGGCAGGGAATCGCATTGATCAGCGCCAGGCGCAGATTCACGAAAGCGAGGTAGACCAGACACGGACCGGCAACGATGTTCTCAGCCACTGCCGGAAAGAGAGCCAGCACCGCCGTGCTTCCGGCCCACAAACCCACATTGACCAACGGGCCCATGATTGCCGTCAGCAGATGTGCCCCGGCCCGCATCGGAATGGTGCACTGTGCATACCCTCCCAAGGCCCAGAGCATGATTTCGCTGCAACGGCCACCGACCGCGCGCGTCGCTAGGGCGTGACCGCCTTCATGAAGCAATACCGATACCAGCAACAGGGCGACCAGAATGGGCGCCAGCCACCATGGAAAATCCGAACGCACATACAGCATGAAATCGAACAGCGCCACCAGACCCAGGGTCCAATGCGCGCGAATGGGAACGCCGCGAAAGCGGAACAGCGGGATCGACCAACTCCAGAAGGCTTCCATTCAGGGCAGCTTGATGCGAATATAATAGATGGAAGCAGTGTCGATCGCAGGCAGGCCCAGTTCGCCGCTCACCAGCCATGCTTCGATAGCGCGGTCCAAGTCCGGCACTCCGGTGCTGCACTGAAACAAGCCCCCGTCGACGACGCGGTTCCGAGCCCCTGAACGCAGCCACAGCACGAGGGTGCGGTTGGTGATCCGGGTCGCGTGGCCGCGCCATTTCTCCCAAAAGGCACGTTCGATAAAAATCTGCAGCGACATGGCCGTGGTTCGACGTGCGTCTTCGTCCCAATCGGTCGTGCGCGGGCTGCTCATCCGCGTGCGCAGGGCATCCAATGCCGGGGTCGCCGGGCCGTCGGCGGGCGGCAACGCCAGGGGGGCATTGCGGTCGCCGGTGGTGCCGCGGCTGAGCACGGGTCCCGTGGGTGTCATTGGCAGCGGGATCAGCGGTGTTACGGATGTCGCCTGCTTTGGAGCCGGCAGCGGAGGCAAACTCGGCGGCGGGTTGGCGGAGAGAAAACTGTCCTCGGCCAGAATCAGTGGCGCGAGCGCCGGCGTCTTTTCTGCTGATTTTGGTGCTACCGCTGGCGCCGGAATCTGGGTGACGGGCGGCGTCTGCGGCGCCGAAGACGGAAAGAATCCGAACAGTGACACCACGACCACCACGACATGGATCAGGACCGAAGCATAAAAGGAGCGACTGGTTATTTTATCCATGACTTAGGGTTTTTCACCGGCAATGGTCAGGGTGGCATCAATTCCGAAACGCTCACAGCGGTCCAGCACATCCCATACCTGGTGCGCGACTGCCGGGTCATGGCTGACGAGAAATGAACGCCGCCGATTGATCCACAGCAGCAGGGCCCCCGCATCCTGCCAGGTGCCCGGTGCCACCAGACTCTGCAGGCCGCCGCTAAGCAGCAGCGCAGTCGCATCGTCATCAACCGGCGCTGGCAGCAGCGCGAAGCGGCTGCGCTGGGCCAGATGCTGCCGCAGGCGGGGAATTTCGGATCCCCAGCACCACACGCCATCGATCCAGCCGGTGCGCAGGTGCAGGCGCGCCAAGGTCTGGGTCAGATGGGTGAAATCGCCGGGGGTCAGGGTCATGACCGGCGGCGGGATCGGCATCGTTGGGGCACAACTGATCGACACGTCCATCTGCCGGGACAAGCGCTCGGCGAGGTCGCTCCAGGTGGAAGCGGTCACCGCCGCGGCCAACCCTGTGCGTGGCGGCAACGCCAGGGGGTGCGGCAGGCTGATCGGACACCGCGGCTGCCCTGCTTCCAACAGGGCCAGGAGGTCGACCAAGCGCTCATGCCCGGCGCCATCCAAAGTGGCCACCCACAGGCCGGTACGACTGTCCAGGGCCAAGCCGGTGGAACTGGCGATCAGCCACGGGCGCAGCGCTTGGCGGACCACGGTTTCCCAGTGGGGGACATTCATCAGGGTGCTGGTGTAGGTCTTGGTGCGCAGCGGTCCGTTCGCCAACAGCGTATCGCGTCGATACTGGGTCGCCCCACCCGGAGCAATCGACCACGTGGCGTCCACGGCATGCGCCAGGGCCTGGCGCACGGTGGCCATATCCGCGTGGCGCAGAACCAGCCGCACCCGCGGGGCGAGCGTGGTTCCCGGGGGAATCACCTGGTCCTCTCTACCCAGCCGGCGCAAGGCGGCGAACACCACCTGGGTGTCCTGTTCCGCTGCGACCAGATCAATCACTGTCGGCGCTGTCGCTGCGGCCAGCGTTGGCCCCAGTGCCAGCACCGCGATCAGCACGAGGTCTCGCATCCGGCTGCATACGCGCGAGGGATCCGCGACGATCGCGTCGGCAACGACGGCAAAAACGCGGCGGACGCTCATGATTCGCGCGTCAGCGCTCCATATGGCGCATCACTGCATCGTACACCGCTTGGCGTTCGGCCGGCAATTCGACCGGAGGATTCGCGTAGGTCGGGGTGACCCCCGGCAGGGTATTGGTGTGGTAGCGGGCTTTGATGTCGCCGAATTTCAGGCCATGCGCCGTCGACACCACGACTACCCGGGCATCGGGTTTAATTTCTCCGCGGGAGATGAATTTCATCAGACAGGCCAGGGCCACGCCGGTATGCGGACAATTGAACAAGCCGGTTCGATCGGCGCGGGCCATGGCATCGGCCAATTCCTGTTCGCTCGCTTGTTCGACTTTCCCGTCGTGCTTCATCAGGGCCTTGATCGCTTTGGGCCGGCTGACGGGGTCGCCGATGCGGATCGCGCTGGCCTGGGTCTCGCCAGCGATAATCGCATGGAAATCGCGCCAATGATTGCGATAGGCACGATACAGCGGATTCGCAGCTTCGGCCTGGCAGCAGACAATTTTCGGCACTCGGCTGATAATGCCGAGGGCTACCATCTCATCGAAGCCTTTGTAGAGCGCGCTGACATTGCCCAAATTGCCGCCGGGAATAAATATCCAGTCCGGAATTTCCCAGTCGAACTGTTGCACGATTTCGTAAGCAACGGTCTTTTGCCCTTCGATGCGCAGGCTGTTCATCGAATTGGCGAGGTACAATTGCTTGTCCTCAGTCAATTGTTGGACCAAGCGCATGCAGCCGTCGAAGTCGGTATCCAGAGCCAGGGTCAGTGCATTATTGGCAATCGGCTGGATCAACTGCGCCGGCGAAATCTTGCCGCGCGGCAGCAACACCACCGAGGTGATCCCTGCCGCGGCGCAATACGCGGCCAGTGCCGCCGAGGTGTCGCCGGTCGAGGCACAGGCGACGCCAAGAATTTTCTGTTTGCCGCTGCGGATGATGTGGTTGACCTGGCTGACCAGCACGGTCATGCCTAAGTCCTTGAACGAGCCGGTGTGGCTGACGCCGCACTGCTTGACCCATAGGTCTTTGACCCCCAGCTCGCGGCCGAAGCGATCGGCCCAGAAAAGGTTGGTGCCACCTTCGTCTAAGCTGACGATGTGTTCGTCGGGGATATTGGGCAGGACTAATTCCTTTTTGCCCCACACCCCGGATGAGAACGGCCACTGGGTGCGCTTGTAGCGCGAATCCCACAGCCGCAGCCACGCCGCCGCGCTGCGCGACTTCAGCGCCTCGAGGTCGTGGGCAACCTCCAGCAGACCTCCCGAGGGGCTGCGATAGATGACCTCATCCAATTCCCAACGTCCGGTGCCCGTCTCGGCATCGCGGAACCACGCATCGTATCCCATGGAGTCCTTTCGTTTTCTGGGTCGGACAATAAACGCGGTGCTGGAGATTGCCACCGTGGCAGGTCCTGTGTCCTATGTCCTATGTCCTCATCGTCCTATGTCCTCATCGTCCTATGTCCTCATCGTCCTATGTCCTCATCGTCCTATGTCCTCATCGTCCGAGGTCCTATGTCCGAGGTCTTCGAAGGGGTGAACGTGTGCTTGGCGTTTTTTCTTATGGTGCGGTAACAATGATGAATATATGCCCGACCCAGCATCCCGCGGGACCTAGGACCTAGGACCTAGGACCTAGGACCTAGGTCCTAGGACCTAGGACATCGGACCTAGGACATCGGACATAGGACCTAGGACCTAGGACCGAGATTGGCACCTTGGACTTAGGACAGGGATTAGTACAGGAACAAAGCCCCAGGCAAAGAACCACCACCAGGGTTGGCAAAGAAGGACAGGCACCTACATTGTGCCCTTCCTGGTATGCCGAAGCTCAACCTTATCGCTGCCGATGGAAGTCGACGGTCGCTTGATCTGGCGACTTTGGCCTTACCGGCGGTGATTGGGCGGGACTCGGAATTGGCTCAGATTGTCCTCGTCGACAGTCAGGTTAGCCGAGCCCACTGCGTGATTTCGCGTCAGGGTAGTGGGTTTCAGATGGAAGATCTCGGCAGCCGCAACGGCAGTCTGCTCAATGGCAACCGGGTGCCCAAAAGTCCGCTCCGTCATGGCGACGAGATCCGCATCGGCGGAACCCGCATCCAGGTCGAGCTGGTCGAAAAGGCCGTGGTCGACGATCCCTTGGTGGGCAAACGTTTGGGCGGGTTCGACCTGCACTCGGTGCTCGGCAAAGGTCGCTTCGGCGTCGTCTATCGTGGCGTCCAGGTCGCCCTCAGCCGCCCGGTCGCGATCAAGGTCCTGGGCGAAGACAGTCGCGGCGATCCGGAAAAGGTGCAGTCTTTCTTGACCGAGGCCCGTCGCGCCGGGCGCTTAAACCATCCCAATCTGGTCCAGGTCCACGATGTCTGCGAAATCGACGCGCAATACCTACTGATCATGGAACTGATGAAGGGTTCGGTCAGCGATCTGCTCAAGGCCCAAGGCCCACTGCCCGAGCCGACCGTCGCCCGGATTCTGGCCGACACTGCGCGCGCCCTGGCCTACGCCGAAACCCAAGGCCTGGTCCATCGCGACGTCAAACCCGACAACATTCTGGTCAACGAAGAAAGCGTGTTCAAACTCGCCGACCTCGGCATCGCCATGCGGGTCTCGGCCGATGGCATGGCGCACCAGGACCGCATTTTCGGCAGCCCGCATTACGTTGCCCCCGAACAGGCGCGCGGCGGCGCCATCGATGGACGTGCCGATCTCTACGGCCTGGGCGCCAGCGCCTGGCATCTGCTTGCCGGTCGCACCATTTTCACCGGCACCAGCCGCCAGATCGTCTCCGCGCACATCCACCAGGAATTGCCGGAACTGGAAGAATTATGCCCGGACCTGAGCGAAGCGATGGCCGAACTGGTCTACGACCTGCTCGAAAAAAATCCCGCCGACCGCCCCGCCAACGCCACCGAGGTCCTGCGCCGTCTGGAAGAGGTGCAGAAACAGGCCCGCCGCGAAGCTACGGCAAGCCGCCCGCGCCTGCGTCGTCGCGTGGTGCGCCGCCGCCGTCGCTGAGCACGCCGAGCACTGCCGGTGCTGCAGCAGCTAAGCGCTGCACCAAGGCCTGCCACGCGGCGCCGCCGTGGACCTGCCGCAGGGCCAGGGGGATGACCAGCAGGCGGGCGGTCGCCGTCGCCTTGATTCGTTCCAGGAGGGCCGCTTCGATGTCCGGATCCGCGGGCAGCAAAGCAATCCACTCCGGCAGCACATCGCTTGGGCAGCTGCGCACAATGCTAGTGAGGGCTTCAACCTGATCGGTCAACGCATTTCCGGCGTAGCGTTCGATAATCAGCACCGCATCGGCCTGGAATGATCTTGGCAGGTCCTTGAGCCGAACGAGAAAATCCGCCACCGCCAAGGTGCCCTCGCGCAATTTATAGGCCCCACCCGCCAGCCACAGTTGTGGCGCAGGAGAGGTCCAGGCCAATTCGTAGCGCTCCGCCATGCCCGCGGCCGCGGGAATGCCGGTACGCAGCCAGGCAGCTTCGATACCGCCGCCGATGGTCAATCGTTTCGCCAAAACTGCGTCAAAGGCTTCAGGCCCGCTGGCGCGCAGCAAACGCAGCAGACTGACGCGGGAGGCAATGTCATGTGCACCCAGGGTCTGAAATGCCTTGGTCAATTCCGGGATAACTTCCGGACCAAAAGGGGCAACTGCGGTGATTCCGGACTTGCCTGCAATGAGCATACCGATAACCGCCTGCACGGGTACCGGGCCCAAGGTGCCCAACCGTTCCTGCATGCCCTCAATCAGCAGCAGAGCGGGGTTACTTTGCAGGACGGCCAGATGTGGACGCAGCGCATCATCGCTCAAACTGATCAGCCAGGAGGCGAAGGGACGCAGTGACCATTCGTTGGTATCGCTGGCGATGCTGGCGAGTGCGGCGGGCAGCAGGTCGGGATTCCCCGCGACCAAGAAAGAGCGCAGGGTCCATGACGATGGTGCCTTCATACCGTTGAGCACTGTAGCAACCGCGGGACGCCATTCCGGATGCGCCAGCGAAGCCAAATTCACCCATCCGCGATTTTGTTCGACCAAGTGTTCAGTGGGCTCAGGCAGATCGCCGACGCCGAGCATGGCGCGATAGAGCTGCAATTTTTCCTGATAGTCCTGAGTGACCGCCAGATTTGCCAATTGTTTGGTCAGGGCCTGGCTTTCCGCCTCGGGCAAAAGCGGGGCAGTTCCCTGGACGGCCCAGACTACATTCGGGTCATCGTCATCCATAAAAGGGTTCGTGTCTGCACCTGGGGAATGCACTGGTCTAGTGCCCACCACGGTCAGTTTTCCGCCGGCACCCAGCGGAAAGGACTTGGTCAGCTTCCCTCCATTCCCATACGAGCTTGAGCTGCCGGATGAGCCGAGCACACCAAAGACACCGTATTTGAGAACAAGCGGAAAGACCGCTGGTGTCATCGCCACATCGGTGCCGATTTTATTGAGCAGATAGTACGCGGGCACGTCGTCAGGCCGTTTATCTGCCCCGGTCTCAGCCAATTCAACCAATACGGGCAGCATGGACGGGCTGCGATCGATCACCGCCCGCCACAGTAATTCGGCCTCATGCTCGCGCCGGGTACCGGCATGGCGCACCAATGTGGGGCGGTCGAGCAGGTCGAGATAGAATGCCAGGGCGAGCAGCGATGCATTGACGTTCTCGTCCTGAGATGCCATCGCGTTCAGGCGCGTACGCGTGGGCTCATCAAAAAATGTACCCCATTTCTTTTGCTCCGCTTCACCATCCGCTTCGCCTTGCGCCTTCAGCAAGCAGGTGCTGGCAGCTTCGGCAATGGTGGGGACCGCATCGAAAAGCAGCGGCACCACCAGGGGTGCAAACAGGATGCGGTATTCGTCCTTGCTGACGAAGACCTCGCCGATCAGGCGGACCGCAGTCAGGCGGTCTTCGTCTTCGCCGCTCAATTCCTGGCGCAGCAATTTCAGGCGCTCATCGGCAGTGCTGGAACTGAGGATCTGCAAGCGCCTGGCCAGACGGTTGAGGGTGGGATTATCGGTCGTGCTCGCAGCCAGTTCTTTAGCGACCGCGGTGTAGGGCAGTCCTGCCGTATCGCTATAACGCACATCTTCGGCTTTTTCGACCATCTGGCCGATTGCGCGCACCCGGCGCGCCAAGGGCTGACTGGGATCCCTGGCGATCCGCGAAAACAAGGCCACGGAATCGGCATTGAGCCGGACCATGGTGTCCATGGCGGTATCGACCACCGCCGCATGGGGCGACAGGGTCAAGGCGCCGACGGCATCCTGCAATGCAGCAGCTTTCAGCATGCCCGCGACCTGGATGGCCGAGATCTGTTCGTCGGCGCCGCCCTCACGCAGTGAATGGCGTAGTGCCGGTAAGACCGACTCGGGCCACAGGGTGCCCGCGGCATCCAGATGGAACACATTGCCGAATTCTTTTCCCGCGTCACTGAGCCGCAGCAGGCGATTGTAGCAGGCCGTACGCACCCGCCCGTCCCGGTCCGAGGCAAAGCTGAATACACAGCGTAGACCGGGCGCGTCTTTGTGCGCCAGTACCGTGGCGGCAATATGTTCCAGCGATTCCACGCGCGCACGGGAATCCTCGGCGTCGATATTTTCCAAGCCGCTGCTGCCCAATTCCAACCACAGCGTCGTGCTGACATCGCGCGCCAATAACCGGGCTACGGGCTGCAATTCGCGTCGCCGCGCTGCATCGGCCGTGGTCAGAGCAGCGTCCATGGCCGGCAAGGCGCGACGGCCATACGGCAACAAGGCCAGCAGCGCGGATTCATTCGGCAGCGCTTCGATCTGAGTGATGATGGCGGCGTCGGGAGCCGTGCCCGTCTGTCCGCTTCGGCTCAGCACATCCTGCCAATCCGTCGCCAACAGGTCCGAATGACCAGCGTACAGATCCAAACGGCGCTGGGTGCGGGTCAGCACTTCCAGGCAGCGGTGGGCAGTGGCGACCACGAGCGGGTCGGCTGACTGCAGATTTTTAATAAGCGCATTTCCCCACGTCGCGACCTCGCCGCGGGCGATGATGACTTCGCCGGCAGCGACGGCGGTCGCGGGGGTGGCAAGCCAGGTTTGCAATTGTTGGCGAACGGCAGCATCAATCATCGCGGTCGGATGCTGAACCAGCAGATGGCAGGCCAGCGCTGGCGTCGCCGCGTGCAGCACTTCGGCGGGCGGCAGCTCAGCAAGTTGGCGTTCGATTGCCGGCAGGCAGAGCCGGAAACAGTCCTCGTCGCCCGTCGCGCGCAGGGCTGCCCAGAGCACGGCAATCGCCGGCGGTTGTGCCATATGGCCGAGTAATCGCGCCGCGCTGCGCCGCTGGGCAGGATCAGTGTCAGTGAGGCGACGGAGCAATTCCTCGCTGCGCTCTTGCCAGGAAATAGCCAGCGTGCGCAAGGCTGCGCTGTCGCTGGGCAGACGCAGGACCACGCTGAGGTCCTCAGACGTGGCGGCGGATAATCCAGTCAGGGCCGCCAACACCGGAACCACGGGTAACCAACAACGCTTCATGGCATGAGGCCTTTTTGCCACGCACTGCCAGCCTGTTGCCGTTCAGGTCGTTCGGCGAAGGGATCGTACGTAGTGGGCGGGCCGATCATTTCGGCGAGCACCGCCGCCGCATCGACGCGCACCGCCAAGTAGTCATCATCGAGTTTTTCCCACAGCGTGTCCTTGGCGGCAGGCAGGCCCATCAGCAGCTGGCGGACCTCGGCGCGTTGCGCGGTCGCGCCCTGCCCCAGCAACGCAAGTAATTGTGGCACCGCATCGGCGCCGTGCGCAATCGCGGCTAGGTCAGGGCCGGTGCCAAAAGCCTCACCCTGCTGATCGTCGCCATGCAGGACATGGATGCGTACCGCAGTCGCCAAGTCGCTCGCTGACAAATAACCCTGAATCATCTGGGTGACCTGGCGTTTGCGATTGACCAGCACCAGGGTGGGAAATGCCTGTAGATGCAACTGGGCGGCCAAGGCCGGATGGTCCTCGGCATTGAGATACAGCGGAATGGTCTGCGCCAGGGCGGTGCGGACTTCGGCGGAGTCTTGCGATTCCTCGTGCATACGCTGACACCACACGCAGCCAGGAATTGACCACAGCAGCACCAGAGGCTTGGGCGGGGTTTCCGTAGCAGCGGCTTGCAGATCCTGGCGCCAGAGATCTTCGGCGGCGAATACTGGCGAACCTGCCCACGCCCAGACCAGACCGACCAAGACAAGAAATTTAACGGAGACCATGCTGGATTTTCTCCCAGTAGGGGGCGTACAAAAAATGCGGGCTATTGTCGCCATCGTGGCAGCGCATGCAGGTTGCGGGCGTGACCGCCGCGAGGGTTCCGCCAGCGGCTTGTCCGGCCTGGCGTTCACGCACGTGATCGCCGCCGGGGCCATGGCACGATTCACAGCCGACGCGGGCGAATGGACTGCTGGCGCCGGCCTGACGGCGGAATCCGTCGCTGGTGCCCAGGCCGGTTACGTGGCAACGCAGGCAATCCGGATCGGAATCATACTGTTTCGCCACCAAGGTCGCAAATGCGTGGGCGTGGCGCGTGGCTTCGTGAATGGTATGTGCCGTCACGTGGCAACTCATACAAGCCGCATCGCCCACATACGCCGCGCGGCTACCGCCGAGCGAGGCCAAGCCCTGTGCATCATCGACGGCGAGATCGCGCGTCGCCAAGTCATCTTGATAACGGCGGATGATCGCGCGTACTTCCGGCACATCCGGCACGGTGTCTTCAATTAATTCAAAGGTGCAGGTTTCCGCGCGCCACGGCCACCAGCCCAGGGTCTTCCCCGCGTTGGCGACAAAAACAATGCGGGTTGGACCGACGGACAGCGGCCGCTGACTGGGTTGGCTAACCGCGCCGCCGATCACCAGCGCGAGCCCCGGCACCGCTTTGGCCAGGGCCGTCAATTCGCTGCTGTCGATATCTGCCAGAACAATGATCTGGGCATCGCCCGCCGTGGCCACGATCGGCAATAAGGCTTCGGCTGGATCGCGAACCACCAGACCATCGCCGCGGCTGGTGGCGGGCACCACGGCGGTCAGGCGGAAACGTTGTCCGGCATATTCCACGTCGCGGTAAGGGGCCCACAGCGGCGCGCCGGGTGGGGCGGAAACGGTGTCTGCTGCCAGGGCAACATTGGCCGCAAGTATCGGCACCTGCGCATCGCGTAAAATCTCGTTGAGATTATCAGCGCCCAAAGCGATCTCAGCCCGACCTAGCCCCACGGCATCGTAGCCGACGGTTGCCAGCGCGGCGAGATAATAGCGCGCGCGAATGCGTTGATGATCGACTGCCCCGCCGCTCCAACCGCCGCATTCAACGGTGAGCCGCTGGTTACGATCGACGCGGGTCAATAAACTGCCGCGCCGGGCCAGGCCGCCATGCATGCCGGCGACACATCCACACGGTTCCAGATGCGCCCCGGCCTGGGCAGTCCAGGCGACGACGATAATATTCTTCGCAACGGCGACACGGACTGGTTCCGGCAAGGCCGGGGTTCCGGGCGGTGCGCTCAGACCGATGGCGATCTCGGCCTGGCCGCGCCCCGTCCAGGTTGCGCCAAGCCAAGCGAGCACGCCAAGCAGAATCACGCCGATCAGAATCGCCACTACGCGCACCGTCGGTCCCTTTATTCGACCAGCGCGTAGGCGAGCACGTTGACCATGACTTCTTCGGCCTGGCGCACTTCGTTGCCGCCGCAGCAGCAGCAGCCCTGGGTGTGTTCGGTGTCGTTCAACCCTTCTTTGGTGAACAAAACTGCGAGCCGACCATCCAGATACATTCCTTCGAAGAGAGGACTGCCGCCGTGTTTCAGGTCGATGGTTTCGAGATCAAAAACGGTGTGAAAGGCGGGATGATCCAGCGGCACCGGCTGCAAGGATTGCTCCGGAAAGGTTAGCGCCAATTCGCGGCGGAAAGCCGCCGACCACTTTTCTGAGGAACAGCCCGCACTGGCGACCAAAAAGCCCCCAGCTTCCAACCAGCCGCGCAGATTTTCGCGTTCGCTGTCCGGCATAACGAAATCGTTCTGCCCGTTCATGATCGCAAACGACACCTGGACCATTTCATCCCAGGCATCGACGCGGATAGCGCGCATGCGCTTTTCGGTGCGAATGCCGCCCTCGGTTTCGACCGTAGTCAGGAAGCGATCGGAAAAACACACCGAGGTCTGGTCTCCGGCATAAATGAGATTACCGACCACGACCACGCGCGAATCGCTGGCTGCGTGCACGTTGGCGCACAGAAAAAACAGAAAGAGGGGGAGCAGGGATTTCATGGCGCGGTCTCCAAGAGGCGGAAGTAATCGTCGACCAGCTGTTGCTGTTCGGCATCTAAAGCGGTGCGTTCGGCGGCGGTGGTGGTGCGCACTTCGCGGCGATACGCCGCCGCAGCGTGGACGGGGCCATCAACGCCGGTCGCCAGACCGGCGATGGCATCCTGGCCGTTGCCTTCGCCACCGGCCGCGCTGGCAAAGGATTCGGGGCCGATCAGATCCATGGCATCCGACGGTTGGCTGGCGCCGGAATCATCGCCGCCATAGCCCAGGGCCAGGCCCATGCCGGCCGAACCCGAACCGCCCAGACCCCAGCCCATGCCGGCGCCAAAGCTGAGCCCACCCAGGGTATTGCTGGCGCCAATGCCTGAACACCACGACAGCGATAAAGCCAGACTGGTACACGATCCAGAACTACTGCTGCATTTCTGCAAGAGTTTCAATAAGCGATCGCGCGCTTCGGCGGCTAACTGATGCCCACCCAAACCATCGCCAGTACGACAGGCTTGAGCCGAGCGGCGTTTTAATTCCGCGGCATTGGTGTCGTGCACGGCGTGCGCCAGATCCATTAATTGTTCGGCCAGCTTATTGCGCTGCGAATCCGCGTCGGCGTCATCTTTGCGTAAATCCAACGCCAACGTTTCAGCCAGGCCGCGCCAGGAATCCAGGGACTCGGCGATAGTTGCCTCGTCATCGCCCAGCTGGCGCAGACGAACCCGTTCCCCGTCGCCCAGGCGGCGATGTTCGGCAAATGGTTGCAGGCGATCGGTGGTGTTTTGTTCGGCATCAATGAGCTGCCGCAGTCGCGCGACCAAGGCCTGGGCTTTCGCAGCCTGGGTGAGCAGATCGAGATCCTGGGCCAATTGCTCAGCAATGGCGCCGGGTGGCACGGATCCCGGTTTTCCGGACTTGGCGGCTTCTTCTAGTGCGCGGGCGGCTTTTTCGATCTGATCCTGCAAGTCAGGCTCAATGGCGTAGAGCGGCGTCTTGCGGCGCAGAGCCTGGGTGCGCTTGGCAATGCTGTCGGCCTTGGCGGCGAATTCCTTCATCTTCGCGTCCCATTCTGCATTTTCTTGCGCATTGCGCGGCTGATCTTTCATAGCACGCATCTCGCGGTCGAGGGCTTTCAGGTCACGCAGCAGTTCCCCGTATTTCTTTTGTAAGGCATCTGGGCCCAGGCGGCGTTGCAGCAGACGATTGTATTCTTCGTCGCTGATAATCGCGATCTGCCGTTCGGCGGGCACCGACCATTGTCCTTCGGGGCGCGAGTCGCGGGCAATAACCCGGAATAACAAGGTTTGCCCCGGCACCACGCCCAGGTCGGCCAAGGCCAATTGGCGCTCACGACGCCATTGGCGGGCGTCGGGATTGGCTGTCAATTCTGGCGAGGTCAATTGATCCACCCCACCGCTCCGGTGCACCACGTTCAAGCCCAGATCGTCCTCAGCGACAAACGCCAAAGGCAACACGGAATCACGGGTTGCCAAGCCATCGCGCGCGGGGGCGGCGATGACGGCGCGTGGTGGGCGATCGGCCAATTCGTCGATGGTCACCGTAGCGACGGCATCCGACAGCACGCCGTCGGTGGCTTCAAGAATGACGCTGAGCACCCCCAGCGGAGCCGGTGCGCTGGCCAGTCCGTTCGTCAATTCCAGGCGTTGTTCGTCACCATTCGCGCTGCGCAGGCGCACCGCGGCCAGCGGACGGTTGGCGACTGGCTGCACACTGAGGGTAGCTGCGGGTAAAGCGGCCAAGGCGATACGCCCGCCGCTGCCGGGCGTTTTTTCTTCTACCGGCAAACGTGCATAATCGGGTTGCCGCAGCGTCACCACCAACGAGCGCAATTCCGGAATCGGATCCAGCACCAACAGCCGTCGCGTGGTACGGGTGCCGCCCGCTTCGATCCACACGGTCAACGGCTCATCGACGCGATCGAGTTCGGCGGTGAAGCGGCCATCGCCTTCGGCGAAGCAACGTACGCGGGTAAGCTGGCCGGCAGCATCGCGCGCGACCAGGACGCAGTCCTTGGCCGGGCCATCGACCTGCACGGTGAATCGCGCATGGCCGCCGACGCGTACCGAAGCGGCCGCATCGGCCCAGCGCAGCACGCTGCTGGCAAACGGCGGATGATCACCGCGCGCATCCCACAACCGCGTCCACACCGTGGGCAATAAACGTGGCTGCGCTAATTGCACGATGCCCGCCGTCAGGAGCATCGCGAGCGCCACCCAGAGGGCGCGCCGGGAAAACCCTCGCGGTAAATACTGCTGGATAGTCTGCGCATCCCAGTTGCGACTCCAGCGGGTGACGGCGGCCTGGGCCAATTCGCCATCGTGGCGCGCCAATTGCAGCGCAGCGGTCAAGGAATGATCGCGGTCACCCCGTGCGTTTTCGACGGTGCGCGACACCTGTTCCGCGCTGGGCCGCCAGCGTCGCCAGACAAAAAGCACCGTGCCCAGAGCAACGATCGTCGCCACCACCAGCACCGGTAACACCACTGGTCGCGCCGGATCGGGTAAGGCTATCAGCGCATCGACGGCGATCGCCACGCCCAGACCCAGTACCGCCGCGACCGCGCAGCGCAGCAGCCACGCTTGGCCGATGCGGCGACCCACAGTGCGACCGGCCTGTTCAACCTGGGTGATCAGCGGATGCATATCAAACCTTTCCATACAAACGGCGGCGCAGGAACCATTCGGCCCCCAACACCAGGATGAGCAGCACGATCAGCGGCGAGCCCGGCACCAAGGGCGTCATGGTCGGCGTGGGCACCAGCAGATCGGCGCGGCGACGCAAACGTTGGCCCAATTCTTCCGCCGCAGACGGCGCGACGACTTCTCCGCCGGTGGCGTCGGCGAGGCGTTGCAAGGCGTCGTCACGTCGCGCGGAATCGACCACTTCGGCCACGTTGGGATCCACCACCAGATCAATGGCCGCGGGCGCGGCACCGATGCGCCATAAGCCTGCGTGCGACAAGCTGACTAAAGCGAGCCCGGCGGAAACCGGAGTCACCACCGCAGTATCGGCGCCGGGGCGCAGGACCGCGACGGACTCGCCGTCACGCACGGCCAGCCGCGCGGTCTGGCCCACCCGATAGCGATTGCGATCGGCGGTAATCGCGGCGTCGGCATCCGCGACCAACGCTTTGAGCAGGGCGCGCCAGAAACGAGCCGGAGCGGTCGGGTCGGCGCCGCTGAGGGATAAACGCCACAGCCCTTCGGCGTTGACGCAGGCGACCCGCCCGGCGCCATGTCGGCGCATGACCACCGCTGGATGCTGATCGTCGCCGACCAGAATTTCACCCAGGGCGCGAATGCCAGACGTCCGTCCGACCGTCACCCCGTGCAGAGATTCATCGGCGGCCAGAGACAATCTGCGTCCGGCGGCGGTGGCGCTGACCTCGGCGTCGCGGTGCACGCCCTGGGTGCGCAACAGCGGATCGGCGGCGGACAGGGGGCCGGTGAAACCTTCATGGACGCCGATCAGTAAAAGCCCAGTTCCTGCGCGCACGGCAGCCAACAGGCGTTCTTGGGTGGCATCGTCGAGCAGCGTTTCGACATCAACCCCGACCACGATCACATCGTGCTTGGTGAAGAAATCGTCGTCATCGACGCGCACCTGTTCACCAGAGCGAAAAGCGCGTTCGCCCAAACGGTACATTGCGCCGAGTTGGATCTGCTGATCGCGGCGCCACGCGCGCACTGCGTAGGTGGTATCCCAAAAAGGTTTGCCCTCCAGAACTGCAACTGTGATCGGGCGGTCGACGACCTGGGTCACCGCCCACGATTCATTATCGTCGGGGGTGGCTTCTTCACCGACCGTTTTGAGCACGGCATGCCAGCGCTGCGGTCCGGTGGTCGCACCGATGGTGACGGTCAGCGGGATGCGTTGTTGCGCGGTCAGGCTCAGGGTGCTGCGGTGAATTTCCTCACCGCTGCCATTGCTGATCACCAGTTCCGATTGCCGGTTCAGCGCCCCGCCGGTTGCGCCGACCTGGACCTGCAAGGCCAGGGTTTGCCCAGGAAAGGTGGTTGGACTGCTGGTCTCTAACTGCACCCAGGCGTTGTCGGGCGCGGTGGGCGTGCCGATCGGCAGCGCAAAAACGGGGATGCCTGCGGCGGCCAAGGCCTGCCCGGGTTCTTCGCCACCGAAATCGGCGCCATCGCTCGCCAATACCACGGCCAAGGGCGGGCGCGGTAATTCCGTCAGAGTTGCCAAGGCGATATACGCGGTATTTCCCGAGGTCTGGCTGGGAGCTCCGGCGCTTAAGACCTCGCGTAGTCCCTGCGCTTCGATGCGCACCTCGGCCCCGGCACCTTTTGCCACGGCAGTGAGTGCCGCCTGCGCCGCGACTAGGCGACTGTGTGCCTGCTCATCACCATCCAGACGCGCCATGCTCTGCGAGGCATCGGCGACCGCGAGAATAACTGGTGGTTCGCGCCGCTCCTGGGCGCCATGACGCACCGGATTCGCGGCCAACACCACCACGATGCCCAAGGCGGCGTAGCGCAAAATGGCGGGCGCACTGAAGCGACGATACCGCCACCAGGTCAGCGCAAACGCCGCGATGGTCAGGCCGGTAAGCAGCCAGGGCGGCAACAATGGCGCAAAGCCCAGACTCATGACCGTTCCTTATGCGTAGCTGAGGCAGGGGCTCGGCCGCCGACACCGCCTGCGCAGAGTATTTCCACCGTTAATAATCCGAGCACGCTGGCGAGGAGGATCGCCCACCACGGCGCCGTGCGCACTGCGGTCAGGGCACCGTGCGCATTGCGCACTTCCAGTCCCAGGCGCGCAGCATCAAGTTGACGTACATCACTTTCCAGGCCGGGCAATCCCGCGGCGACCAGGCTGCCGTCGGCGGCCTGCCACAGACCAGGCGCGGGAATCGTGGTGCGGCCATTCTGGGCCGGGGCCCAGCGTCCGCTTTCGTCTTTCCACGCGCCGGCGATTATGGCGCCGACCTCCAAAGTCATGCCATCCGAGCGTTCCGGCGCCATCGCGGCAGCGAGGCGGCCCATCAATAAAGGCAACGCTTCGTTGGCGGCCAGCGTGCCATCCGCCGCGCCGGGCGAGGTATTGACCATAATCCAGCGCCCATTGCCGACCGGGCGTTCGGCCACCGCGACGGTGCCATCCGCATAGGTTGCCAGCACCGCGGCATCCGCTGCGGGTTGCTGCGGTGTCAAATGGTAGCGATACGCGGCGACGCTGCGCAGCAGTGCTTCGCGCCCGGAAAAGACGGTAAATAATGGATGTTCCAGACGGGCCTGCGCCCACGGCTGCGCCGCACGCTCTTGGGTCGACACATCCATGCGCTGCCCCAGCGCGATCGGCGGGTCGGTGCCCGGCAAGACCAAGCTGGCATCAGCCGGCGTCGCCACGAATTGCACCCAGCGTCCGCCAGCGATAAGCCAATCGCGCAGCGGTGGCGCCATGCCTGCGGCGTCCCGTACCGCGACGGAGGCGACCAGAAATGGCTTGGTGGCCTGCAATTCTTCAGCCAAGCCAGCGCCGTCGGTCATGCGCACGGTATAGCCAGCGGCCGATAAGGCAGCGCGAACCGGGCGCACGGGCCCCGCTAATTCATTGCTGTCGGCGCCGCTGACGACAAGGACCGTGAGGCCGGGGTGGACCTCCAGCATTCCGCTGCGCGCATCATCGGCGGACAGGGCGTCTTGCCCACTGCGCACCAGACTGGCGTGAATGCGGTGCTGGCCACTGGCGTCGATCACCACGGGATGACGCAGCCAGCTCGATTCGCCAGGGCCGAGTTCAATCGGCAGCACGGTGGCCTGGGTGCCGATACGCAGATCGACCGCCGCTTTCAGGGGGGTGCTGGCGTAGTTGGCGATCCGCACCGCCACCGTCGCGGGCCGGCCGGCAACGACCAGGCCCGGTTCGCTGGCGAGACCGATAATGCCGGCATTATTTTCCCCACCGCCGATATCGAGCAGGCGCAGGGATACCGCCTCGGGCAGACTGGCGGGATCAATTCCGGCCAGACTGCTGCGCGCGAGATCGGTAACAAAAACCACATCGCCGCCAGCCGGGCCTAGTACGCGTAGGGCTTCGCTGAGTGCTGCGGCGGGGGCGCCGTCGCTGGTGGTCACCGTGGCTTCGGCAAGGCGGGCTAACGCTTCGCCGCCGCCGACGGCCAGATCCCCAGATGAACGCAGCGGTTTGCCGCTGATGATCACGCCGACCGCGCGCGATCCCGCATCGTCAAGCAGACTGGTGGCGGCGCCGCGGGCTTGCGCAAACGCGCTGGCGCCACCCACCACTTGTTGCATCGACGCAGACGCATCGACCACCACGACCAGCGGGCGGTTGGCACTGCCAAGATCGCCGCGCCAGGCCAGGCCGGCCATCGCGAAAATAGCCAGGGCGATGGCCAGCAGACGCAGCAATAAAATAATTTTCTCGCGCAGCTGACTGCGGCGGGCTCGCCCAGCGTGGATGCGTTGTAATAACGCCAACGGCGGAAACACTTGTTCGCGTACCCGACCACGGGTCAGCCAATGGATGATCAGCGGCAGGGCGGCCAAGGGCAGCGCAGCCAGGGCCAGCGGCACAGCGAGAGAAATCATGCGACCCGCTTTCGGCGGCGCAGCCAGGTGCCCAACACTTCGGCAGGGTCGGCGTCGGTCTGGGCCAGCAGATGATCGCCGCGGCTGGCTTGCAACAGCGCCCGGATCGCGGCGATGTGCGCGGCGATGGCATCGTCGTACTGCGCCTTGGCGGCGGTGGCCTCACAGGCCAGGGGTTCGACGCGGCCTTCGGGGTCGCGCAATAACATTCGGCCCCAGGCAGCGGGTAAGTGCACTTCGCTGGCATCAAGAATTTGCACCGCAGCAATTTCATGCCCACGCCCGGCCAATTCTGCCAGGGCCGGTTGCAGGGCGACGGGGTCGTGCAACCAATCTGACAAACAGACCAGTAAGCTGCGACGTTCACAACTGCGGCCGATGGTGCGCAAATGGTCAGCAAAATTGCCGGTACTGGTCCAGGTCAACCCGGCCATGGCGTGGCAGATGCGCATGAATTGCGCCGGGCCACCGGCATGGGGAACCAGAGCTTGCACCGTATCGCCGGCGTTGAACACGCGCACGCGGTCGCCTTGATCAATCGCGAGCAGGCTTAGCACCGCCGTGGTCAGCGCCGCCCAATCGGCCTTGCGCGGTTCTCCATAATCCATGCTGGCACTGGCATCGATCACAATGACCAGGGGTAAATCGCGTTCGACCTGGAAACGGCGCACAACCAAGCGGTCACTGCGGGCATAGGCTTTCCAGTCGACGGCACGCAAATCATCACCAGCCAAATACGGACGGTGATCGCTAAATTCAATGGCCGAGCCCGTATGGCGCGAGCGATGGCGGCCATGAAAGAGCCCTTCCATAATTCTGCGGGCCGCGAGTTCGACGTCGTGGGCGTTGCCCAGTCGGGGAATGCGCGTCGGTTGCAGGCGATCGGCGGCTGGAATCACGCGCCCACCAATTGCACCAGCCGGGCGACAATTGCCTGGCCATCAATGCCCGTGCCCGCAGCGGCAAAAGAGGGCACCACGCGGTGCGCCAGAACTAGCGGCGCGACGGCGCGGACTTCAGCGATACCGACAGCGGGCAGGCCGTGCAACGCGGCGTGCGCTTTGGCGGCGGAAATCAGCGCTTGCGTCGCACGGGGACCGGCGCCCCAGGCGACATTTTCGTTAATCCAAGCATGGTCGCCACCGGGGCGGCTGGCGCGGGTCAGAGCCACTGCGTGCCGCGCTGCGATATCGGGCACCGGAATGCGCGCAACCAGCGCCGCGAGGGCGGTGTAATCTGCGACGCTCAGCACGCTGGGCAGCGGTTCGCTGCGGCTGAGATCCAAGGTCGCGATCGCCAATTCTTCGTCGAGACTGGGATAGCCAAGGCGAATCGCGAGCAGAAAGCGATCGAGCTGCGCTTCGGGCAGGGGATAGGTGCCTTCTTGTTCGATTGGATTCTGGGTCGCCAAGACGAAAAATGGTGCCGGCAGGGCATGGGTGGTGCCGCCGACGGTGACCGAGCGTTCTTGCATCGCTTCGAGCAGAGCAGCTTGGGTTTTCGGCGGCGCGCGGTTAATTTCATCAGCGAGGACCAAATTGCCGAACACCGGCCCCGGTACAAAGGCGAGTTCGCGATTGCCGCTGAGTTTATCTTCACGCAGGATTTCGGTACCGGTAATATCCGACGGCATCAGATCCGGGGTGAATTGAATGCGGCGGAATTTCCACGCCAAACATTCGGCCAGGGATTTCACCAGCAGGGTTTTGGCCAAGCCCGGCACACCGATCAGCAAGGCATGACCACCGGCGAATAAAGCGGTTAGCGTCGCATCGACGGCATTCGTCTGCCCGACCACCCGTTTGGCGACCGCATCGCGCAGGGTCCGGGTGCGGGCGGCAAGATTTTCAAGCTGGGCGAGATCAGACATGGCGGGTTCCTGGGTCAGTAAAGGGATTCGGCATCGCCAGCGCGAGCGCTGCGGGCGAGAGGCAGAATAAAGGGCACGTCGTGTTGCTTGCCAATGGCAGCAAGCTGGCGCAACAAGGAGACGAACAGGGTGTTGATGGCCTCGTCGCGTTTGGCGATGGGGGCATCCAGGGTAAATGCAGGTTCGGGTAATTTCAGGTCCAGCACGGATCCCACGCCGGTGGCAAAACCAGCGCAGCGGTCGGCAATCGCATCGGCAACCCGCACATCGGTCATATGGGAACGCCGCCGATGCCGCGAGCGGTCGAGCAGTTGCTGCTGTTGTTCCGCGGTCAATTGACGCTGGTTACCCAATGCAGCCACAAGAACGCTGGCCCGGGTCATCGCGCTGCGCCGCTGTCCCTGCTTTGGATCCGGGCTGAGCACGCTAGGCCATTCCTGAAAATTGTCATAGGCCACCTGCTGCAGGAGGATGGTCGCCAGCGGCAAGTCTGGATCAGCAAGCGCCGCCAAGCCGTGTTGCACCTGCTCTGGAGTTGCGCCTAAAAAGAACAGGGCTGCAGGTTTATTGGTCGGATCAGCGAGGAATGCATCGACCTGAGCCGTCAAGGCAGTGGCATCACCCAAGCGGGCATGGACCAGGGCCAGCAGGGGGGCGAACTCGCCGCTGATCGGCCACGCCTGCACCTGGGCAGCGCTGGTGGGATGGTCGAGCAGGAAGGGAATCAGCCCGGCCAGATTCTGGGGATTGAGGTTAGTCGGGGCGGTCACCCAAGCGTCGGCGACGAGGTCGAGGAGGGTGCGCCGTTCGCTGGGCGTGCGCGCCGCGAGCACGGACAGGAGGGCTGGCGGCGACAAGGTCGGCACCAGGGGCGTGACGGCCGCGATCGCAGTCATGCTCGGATTTTCGCGGCGCCACTGGCGCAAGGCGGCGACCACGGCTTGGTGTTCGGCGCCGGTCCATGGGGTTTCTGTATCGCGGCCAATCACCAGGCGAGGATCGCAGCCCAGAATATCACCGAGAATACGCAGGGCGGCTTCGCCCACGGTGAAAATGTTGCCGTCGTCTATCCAGGCCGAGGCTCTCTGGTCGTCGGCGAGGGCGAGTAGCGCATCCAGATCCGCCTCGGTGGCGGGGGGTTTCGCCGGAGTTTTATAAGGATTCCACGCCCGCACGCGGGCGACGAGATCGGTTCCTGGAGGTGCCGTCGGATCCATGTCGAGACGGCTGCGCAACAGACGCAGATGTTCACGTGCCTCGGCATCCGCGGGTTCAACAAGCAGATCATCGAGCAGGGCCAGCACCGCAGTCGGGTCCAAAGCCACCACATTGGGATTTTTGCGAATATGGGTGGTCAGCACTTGTTGGCTGAGGTGAACGAACAGGCCCCGGCGCAGCGTCTGCACCACCGACGGCAGGAGCGCATTTTCAGCGACAGGCGTCTCGTCTGCTTCTTCTAACATGCCTTCGGAAAAAAAGGAATCATCCCCGTCGATCATGGGGTCCGCAGTATTGATGGCACCCAGGTAGATGCTCTGCGGCGTGGTATCCCAGTAGGCATTCGCACTCGGATCCCACAGCTTCATGATGCTGACAGCAATTGCCACGGACTCGGCCGCTTGGTGACCTTGGCGGAGTATCTGGATAGCGAGCACCGGCAGGGCGGGGCCGTAGCGGATTCCGGAGGCGCTGATAATGGGCAGGCCATTCAGGGCGGTGTGCAAGCGCGGCAGATCGGTGGGGTGAACTTGGGGTTGGTAGCGTGCCAGCCATTGCGTCCGCCAATCGCCATTCCAGCCCGGATCGGGAAGGGCGTGGTCGTTGGCAATGTCCACCAGGTCGGGGCCAGGGGTCACGGTCACGGTGGGGCTGAACAACCAGACCCCATGCTGCCACCACGTGCCCTCGCTGCCGCGGAAATGGATGCCGCGATCAGTCCAGGCAGAAACCGCGCCGGCAGTGACCTGATCGCCGACGGCAACACCCTGACAGGAAATTGAGCCCAGAACCAGCTGCGTGCCGCGAACATCCGGCAGAGCATCGCGATAAACACGTTCGAGCAATTGGTTCAGCGCGGTGCGTTCGTCCGCAGAAATTTGATAGGGCGGAGCGGCCGGGTCGGCGCTGGTATCTGCGCTCGGACCTTCGCTGTCAGCGGCGGCACTGCTCAGTGCACGTTCGGTAGCTTCCGCAATGGCTTTTCTGACCTCGCTATCAGAAGGACCGTCAGCGGCAGAAAGCGTGATGGCCGTGCAGCAGCTGATGAAGACGGCAAAGACAGGCCGCATGGGCAGGGTTCTCCTCAGAAGGTGCACGGTATCATCGGCCTAAGCCTATGCAGGCAGAATTTTCGAGCGCGACTTCTGTATCCCGACGGCGCGGAGACAGAACGAGGTAGCCGGGGCTGCGTTCACCTTTTTCCAGCTATCAGTTATTTTGCAGTGGCGCCAAGTCCAGCAGCCGTTCGATGGTTTGCACCAGGACATGCGGTGCAAACGGCTTTTGCAGAAATTCCCATCCCGAGGAACCAAGCCCTGAGATCAAGCTGGCGTCATCGGTGAAGCCCGACATCAGGACTACTGGCAGTCCCGGTCGTTTACGGCGCAGGACATCGGCCAAAACCGGACCGGGGCGTTTAGGCAGGACAACATCGGATAATAGGACATCGATGGCGTGGTCATGCTGGGCACTCACGGCCACGGCAGCCTCGCCGTCTTCGGCTTCGAGGACGGTGAAACCTTGCAGGCGCAAAAAGCTGACGATCAGACTGCGCACCCCCGGGTCATCCTCGGCGACCAGGATGGTGGTGCCGGCGCGGCGTCGGGCGGTGGTGGTGCCCAGGCGCTGGAACACCGTGGTATCGCCGCAGTGTTTCGGCAGCCGCACGGTCAGCGTGGTGCGCTGGTCGGCGCTGTGCGCTAGCTCTAAGGTGCCGCACCAGCGCCGGATCAGATGGTCGGCGGCGGCCAAGCCCAACGCGCGGCCGCGGCGACCAGAATCGCTGTCGGCGAGCCCGGTGAGGACGGCCTCGAGAATCGTGTCGGCGGCCAGGCGCAGCGGCAGAGTGATGGTGATGACGATGTGATCGCCGATCCCCTGGGTATGGACCTGCGTCGGGGTGCCCGCGATAGGGGCCTCCTCGGCCAACTGGACGAGATCGGTCAGCGCACAGTCAAAGAGGGTAGCTTCGCTGCGCAGGCTCTCGGTCTCGGCAACCGTAGTCAGCGTAACCGGCAGGGCATCGCCCCAACGGCGATGCCAGCGTTCGTGGAGTTCGCGCAGATGCGCATCGACCTCTAATTGCGGCCCGGTGCAGGGATGGTGCGGATCAAAGGCGAGCAACCGGGCAGTCAGGGCCGCTGCTTTGCTGCCGGCGCGTTGGATGCGAGTAATGCAGTCGCTGGCCGGATGCCCCAGGGGGAGCAACTGCTGCGCCACTTCGCTGGAACCCAGGATCTGCGACAGCAAAGCATGATAGTCATGCGCCATTGCCCCTGCCAGCCGACTGAGCGCAGCCATAGGTGTGGCCGAATCAGCTTCAACTGGGCGATTTTTTTCGTCAGACACGGACGCAGCCTAGCGCAGGCCCTGCGAGCGCCAAGGGTGGAGCGATTATGGGCGTTGAAGGTATCATACACCCCGTTTGGTTGCGAACCCAGGTCGCTAGCGCAACGAAAGTGGGGTCAATGGACGCCATCTAGCATTTTGCCGTGCGGGTTCGACCATGGCGGCATGACGACCCAGGATCTTGATCCAGGCTGGCTGCGAGCCTTGGCCAACGAAGATGGCAACGAAGCCATGCCGGGGCAAAGCGTGCGCCCGGTCTACGGCGAACATCTGCTGGCTCTGCATAAAGAACGCGTGCGTCAGCGCTCCCAATTGCCCAAGCACCTCGATGGTGAAGCTGAGGAAGTGCGCTTTGGCGATGGGCGCAATCTTGATGACGTCCTGGACCATGACGTCGACGGCGGCAAGCCGTACCTGACCCTGGGCAAGATCGGTGAAGGCGGCATGGGCATCGTCTTGTCCGCGCGCCAACGCAGCACCATGCGCCAGGTCGCGATCAAAGCCCTGCACCGCGACCAGCGCCGCGAAACCTATCAGGCCATTTTTCAAGAAGAGTGCCAGATCACTGCCGGCCTGGAACACGCGCATATTCCCCCGGTCTACGACGCTGGCGTCGATTTTATGGTCATGAAGCGCCTGCATGGGCGCAGCCTGGAAGACCGCCTGTGGGAAGACGACGCCAGCGAAAATGTGCCCCTGCACATCGAAGCCTTGTTGAAAGTCTGTGACGCCGTCGCCTATGCCCACGCCCGCGGCGTGGTCCACCGCGACCTCAAGGGCGAAAATATTATGGTCGGGGATTATGGCGAAGTCTGGGTCATGGATTGGGGCCTGGCCGCCGGATTTGCTCCCGATCGCGATGGTCTGTGGTTGGCGCCGCCGGTGTCGTGTCGCCAGGATATGTGCGCGGGCACCCCGTTGTGCGTCGCCCCCGAGGTCGCCTGCGCCGACCCCAGCGCGATTGGGCCCGGCATCGATCTGTTCATGCTCGGCGCATTATTGTACCGCACCTTGTGCGGACATTATCCGTACGAAGCCAGCGACGCGACCTCGTCCTTGCGCCTCGCCGCCAAGCGCAGCCAACAGGGATTATTGGTACGCGCGCCTCGGGCTCCTTTTCGCTTGGTCCAAGCCGCCGAACGCGCCATGGCCTGGGACCCGAAGGATCGCGGCTTGATGCTGGATTTCACCACCGATCTGCGCACCTGGCTGCATACCTCTGGCGCCGCTACCGAGGCCGCCCGCCTGGTTGAAACTGCGCGCAAACTGTTGGCCCACACCGGCACCAGCGCCGATTCCCGCTACCGCGCCCTGTCCCAGGCCCTGGTCACCGCCGAACGCGCCGCCCAGCTTGCCCCGGAATTGAAAGACGCCCACGATGTCACCCGCCAAGCCCGCGACGCCTTCGCCAACGCCGCCACCGAGGCCGGGGATATGACCCTAGCCGATTTAATTCGCCGAGGATTTGCGATCCCGAGTGGCCCGCGGTAAATTCGTTTCGCCCGACCCCGCTGCATCCCCCCCGGTACGCGACGCTCTGCGTCGCAGAACAGCGTCGTGCACCCCGAGCAGGAGGGACGCGCCGACCCGTGCCGATTCATAGCCACAGTCCGCGAAGCCGGGGATATGCCCGTGGCTTTAGTGGAATCCGCCGCGGCTTCGCCCTTCCCAGTGGCCCGCTGTACATGAGTTTCGCCCGACCCTGCATCCCCCCGGTACGCGACGCTCTGCGTCGCAGAGCAGCGTTGTGCACCCCAAACAGTATGGACTCGCAGCGCACTCCCACGTCCGCACCGCTCACCTCGACTGTCCCAGCGCATCCCCATCAGCTCATGTCTTGCCCCCATGGCACTCCCTGTTTAGCCTCCCGGTAGTAGGGCCGCCTCCCCAGGCGACCAACGCGGAGCGCGCCTAATGGTCAATCACCGTACGGTTAACAACCGATCCATCGGACTGCGCACCGCCAATCCCGGCCGATTCAAAACGTGGGTATAGATCATCGTCGTCGCGACCTCGCGGTGGCCGAGCAATTCCTGCACCGTGCGAATATCATAGCCATCCTCCAACAGGTGCGTGGCAAAAGAGTGGCGAAAAGTATGGCAGGTCGCGCGTTTACTTAATTTGGCCCGTTTGACGGCGGCACGCATAGCCTTTTGCAGCCACGTTTCGTGGAGATGGTGGCGCTTGAAGGTGTTATCGAGGGGATCCAGCGCCATTCGCGGCGCCGTAAAGACATATTGCCAGGCCCAATCTCGGGCCGCACCAGAAAATTTACGGGTCAAACCGGGTGGCAGTGAAGCCAAGCCAAGGCCACGTGCGCAATCGTCGCCATGTTGAATTCGCACGTGCTCGAGATGTTTCTGCAATGCTGGCACCAGGGATTCGGGAAGGGGAGTGCGCCGGCTCGCGCCGCCCTTGCCATCCAGAATCAACAGCATGCCATGCGCAAAATCGACATCTTTGACGCGCAAACGCAATAATTCCAACAGACGCAGGCCAGCTCCATACAACAGCGATGCCGCCATCCGACTGGTTGCATCCGGGAATGCCGCCAGGACCTGCGCCACCTCGGCGCGTGACAACACGGTCGGCACCTGGCGCGGCTGTGAAGAGCGTATAAATGGATGAACCTGGACGTCCTGCTGACCACGCATCTCGCGCAGAAAGAACACCAAACCGCACAAGGCTTGGCGCTGGGTGCTGCCCGAAACGGCGCGTTCGCCAGTAAGATGACTAAGGTAAGGGCCCACGTGGTGGCCGTCCAACTGACTCGCGTCAGGCAGACCATGCCAGCGTCGGCAGCGCTCGACCCAATCGATATACGTGCCTTCGGTGCGCAGGCTGTAGCGCCGCGAGCGTAGGAGCAGGGCAAATTCACGGAGTATACCGTCAGCTGGAAGCTGGCCTCGCTGTAACACGGCATGCTCGGCAGGCGTCGCCGCATCGGTGGTAAACCGCTGACGCCACTCCACCCAATCGACCTCCTCGAGCCAGGCCGCCCCCGCATACCGTCCGAATCGCCACAACGCATCGACCGCCTGAAGGAGATGCCAATCCGACAGCCCGAGTCCGCCTAAATCGGCCAGGAACTCTTGCACGGCAACCCCGGTCACATCCACCGACCGCTGCCCCGGATGGCGCTGCACCAACTGTTCGACCCGACGCCGATACCAGACCTGATTCTTTTCCCCAACCCCATTCTGGCCAAGGTGTTGCAGATATTTTAACCACCACATTTCGGCAGCGGTATCTACCTTGCGAAGGGGTTGCCGAGCAGCGGATTGGGGTGGTGGTAGCGACATAGGAATATGGCAGTAGAGTATCCATATGAACCCATCATGCAATATTGACCTTGGGATTA
>Ga0209490_10000983_pt1 | contig 27814 bp, 18 predicted proteins | sample MAT06_FD_187209 | JGI IMG/M metagenome (GOLD analysis project Ga0209490, IMG submission 187209) | Freshwater microbial communities from Lake Fryxell liftoff mats and glacier meltwater in Antarctica - MAT-06 (SPAdes) (version 2) | ecosystem: Environmental > Aquatic > Freshwater > Ice > Liftoff... | reverse complement strand
GCCTGTATTAGAAAAGGCGGATGATGTGGACTGTTGCAAGGGGACCCCGCGCCCGCAGCAGAAGCCGGGGCCGGATTGGTGTACCGCCGCCCCGAGGGACCCAGATATTCGTGGGCCCATTGTCCTTATTCCAGGCTAGAGGCCCCAACGTGAAACTCAGTCTATTGATTGCCACATTGTTGGTCGTTCAAAGTGTTAATACGCTCAACGTGTCGTGCCAACCCACTCTCGTAGTCGGAATTAATTCGAATGCAGCCATTACCTTGGTTGGAGTTGCTGCCGAGTACAATGTGTATGAAGGCTCGCCGACTGGGTACCTGAGCGCGCTACATGTTGGAGCTTCAGTTGGTATACCCGTTATGGTTAATGCACGTCTAATACCAGTAGATTTTCATGCTGTGCTGTTTCCAGGAGATTACCATCTAGACATTGCCATCGGTGTCTTTTTTATGGCTAAATGGTGGGCACGAGAGACCCCGAGTGGTCACCATGTCGTGCCTGACGAGACAAATTGGCGAAGCCACCCTGCGATCATTCCAAACAACTTCGTGAACCCGCTGATATCTATGGCCTATTACTATCTGCCAAAAGATGGGGGGTTTTGTTTCAAGTTAGGCCTAGGCGCTATGTACGTTCCTGGCCAACAGAGATTTGCACCTTTCATATCAAGCATCTTTGGGTATGCATGGTAACTGTGTTGATTACCAGATTCAGACCTCCTGACCCATTGCCTAAAAATCAGTGCTCAGCGGGTAAGTATTCATAAAGAGAACTTACCGTTACCTTTGCATAAAAAGACCACTTATGCAATTACATCTACCGAAATTTCCTGCTGACTGTAAAATGATATCAGACAAGATAGGTGTACATGAAGAGAATGATATTGTTCAGTACATTGTTAATGGACTGCCAGTATATGCTCATGGTAAGGATGACCTACAGGCCTTCCGTTGTGTTACCAGAAACCTAATCAATCTGAATCTATGTAGGCAAGCAGATATAGTGAATGGCTTCCATGTATCTGTAGATACCGTTGGGCGGCATTTGAGGAAGTTTTGTGAGCAGGGCGAAGTGGCATTTTTCTCTGCGGATAATCGTCACGGAACTTGCCACAAGATACGTGGAGGCTTACAGCAACGAGTGCAAAAGAAATTAAGTGTCGGACAAAGCGTCAACAGTATAGCCAAAGAGGAAGGTCTCACAGAAGGTGCCATCCGATACGCAATCAAGCAAGGGTATTTAAAAAAGCTTGCTCTAAATCGGGATCTCACAAACCCCGCTACAGGTCATCAGGAACGCAACCAAATAGATAGCAGTAGCGATTTAGGGATAGCTACTGTGCGCTTTGAGGAGCGCATGCAAGCCGCCACAGGGCAGTTACAGGAAGCACTGCCTGTATTCGAGCCACAAGTGGAGTTATGTCAGGCTGGTGTGTTATTTGCGCTTCCCGCCTTAATCAGCCAAGGTTTATTGGAGTTTCAAAACGTGTATGCCCCATTGAAAAAGGGATATTCTGGATTCACATCCATAGTGCTGACCTTAGCCATCATGGCATTATGCCGCATAAAGAATCCAGAACAACTCAAGCAATGTAAAGTAGGTGAATTGGGACGCCTCATCGGCCTGGACCGTTTGCCCGAGACCAAAAATTTGCGAAGCAAGCTCCATCAAATTGTTGGACAGAAAAAGCCCGCAATTTTAATGAGCATCTATTCAACCGATGGCTTGATATTGATCAATTGCCTGCCCTTACAATAAAGCAAGCCCGGGATGTGCAGGCAATAAAAGAATCAAAGGAACAGGAATAATTATTGCTCGCCGAGCGCCAGCAAACACCTGCGCGCGTAACGCTCAAAGAAATGCCGCAGAACCGGCGTTACAACAAGCTTAAAACAGAGAGCAAACTGTTTCTCAATCTTATCACAATGATTTGCTATCGTGCAGAGACCGCACTGGCAGAGCAACTCACTCCGTTCTTTGCTAAAGCTGTTGAAGAAAAACGAATGCTTGTCAAACAAATATCTAACACCGCCGCTGACATAATACCGGATGATATAAATCAAACGATAACCATCCGCCTTTATTCACTTTCAACTCCACGTTCTAACCTTGCTGCCGATGCTTTATGCGAAATTCTAAATCATACTGAAACCGTTTTTACAGGAACAAATTCAATACTAATTTTTAAAACTACAGCATCACAGACTACGAAAGGTCTGGAGGTCTGAGTTTATTGAACAGTCTCACTTTGGTAAGAAAGTGAAACGAGATATTCAGCTCAGCAGCAATCTTGCCTATGGCTACATAGTCCGTTTTTTCTGAGACGCCACAAACATTGGCAGCCTGTATTCCATAAATGCACAACTTAGAGAGTATCATAGGGATGCTATTTAGCACACAAACCAAGTATTCGGAGTCTTACATCGAAAATAGCTTGGACTTTCCTCGGCGTATTAGGAAAAATGTGGGAAAGACTGTGGATCTGCCTCATGCATGATTGCATAAGCCGTCTCAACGATGTGCTCAGCCTCTGGCTTAGACCAAAAATTCCCATCTGTGCCATAGGCGGGACGGTGGGCTTTGGCCGACAATGTACGAGGTGCCGAGTCTAACCAACGATACCCAGATTGAGTCTCTAATATTTCTTGAAGGATGTATGCAGACGCTCCACCTGGCACGTCCTCGTCCACAACTAACAGTCGGTTGGTCCTCTTGAGCGATTCTACGATTGAGCCATGTCTATCAAACGGAAGTAACGTTTGAACGTCAACCACTTCAACAGATACTCCTAGCTTCAGTAAGATGTCTGCGGCATCAACGGCTACGCGCACTGTGGCTCCATAGGTAACAAGGGTAATATCTGTACCAGCTCGGACTATTTCAGGAACGCCTAGTTCAACCGTATACATGCCTAGATTAGATGGCATGCGTTCTTTGAGTCGATAGCCATTTAGAACCTCAACAATCAGTGCAGGATCATCCCCTTGCAACAGCGTCTGATACATACCTGCTGCCTTAACGAAGTTTCTCGGCACACAAACATGAATCCCGCGCACGAGACCTATAATGCCGGCCATCGGCGAGCCAGAATGCCAAACACCTTCTAGTCGGTGTCCACGAGTACGAATGATAACCGGGGCCTTTTGCCCACCACGCGTGCGCCATTGAACTGTTGCCAAATCATCACTCATAATCTGCAGGGCATACAACAGATAGTCTAGGTATTGAATCTCGGCTATTGGGCGCAGTCCACGCATGGCTAAACCTATTGCCTGGCCAAGTATTGTACATTCACGGATACCGGTGTCTGCCACGCGAAGCTCACCGTAAACTCCTTGCAAACCTAAAGTTCCCTGATTTACATCACCTAGTTTCCCAGCATCCTCGCCAAACATTACAAGACGCGGCTCATGTGCTAGGGCATGATCAAACCAAGCACGAATCACTTCCGATCCATTCACTGATTGAGCATCTTCATCAAATCTCGGGGCAACTACTGGCACTTTGAGAGGTGATGAATCTGATTCGCTAAAGAGGTGTGAAGAATAAAGGGGGCTGATCTTGTTGTTGTATGAACGTCTCCATGCAACTAGTGCCTCACGAACCTCTGCCGGCGCATTCTTCGCTGCAACGAGAGTTTTGAACGTGGAGACCATCATGTCTCTTCTAAATGGCTCTCTAATTTTCGCTAGTTCTTCTGCCTGTGCTGATGCTACGGCAGCAGGTTCTTCATGGCCCGCCAAACGTAGACTATTTGATGTAGCGAGAAGAACGGCAACGGCCTCTTCCAGCTCAGCTCGGATTGGCGTCATGTACGCCGTCCACGCCGCTTGTTTGGCCGCAAGTACACTCTCGGTGGACTCACGGTCGATTTCCGCCAGTTGTTCCTCTGATGCGATGCCCTCTTTGATGATCCATGCCCGCATACGCGAAACGCCGTCCATCTCCAATTCCCAATTCAGACGCTCAGGGGATTTGTACCGCTCATGGGAACCTGACGTGGAATGTCCTTGCGGCTGTGTAGCGTCTATTACATGAATGATCTGGGGGATGTGATCCTTACGTGCTGTTTCTGTTGCCGTTGCGTACGTCGAAACCAGCGCAGGATAGTCCCAGGCGCGCACAACATGAATGTCATAACCAGAATCACCGCCTGGAACACGCTGAAATCCTCGAAGCAATTCACCAATATCTGATTTGGTAACCTGCACATCATTGGGAACGCTGATACCATATCCGTCGTCCCATATAGAAATAACGGCAGGCGCCCTCAGAACTCCAATAGCATTGACGCTCTCCCAGAACATTCCTTCGGCGCTACTAGCATTGCCAATTGTGCCAAAGGCAACTTCATTACCACCCTTTGAATAGTCAACAAACCCCTGCAAAGTTTCAATTCCCCGGTAGAGCCTTGAGGCATATGCCAGTCCAACAAGGCGCGGCATCTGAGAAGCCGTTGGAGATACGTCAGCCGATACGTTATACGTAGAAGCTTGTGGCAACCACTTTCCATCATCGTTGAGCAAACGCGTGCCGAAATGACCGTTCATGGATCTGCCAGCGGATGATGGCTCGGCAACTACATCCGTATGCGCATAGAGCTGGGCAAAAAACTTCTGGACATCACTTGCTCCAATAGCAAACATGAACGTTTGGTCCCGATAATACCCACTGCGCCAATCTCCATGCTTGAATGCCTTGGCCATAGCCAGCTGTGGGATTTCCTTCCCATCACCAAATATTCCGAATTTGGCTTTTCCGGTAAGCACTTCCTTTCGCCCAAGGATAGACGCTTGACGGCTTTCGGATGCCAAACGGTAGTCGCGCAGGACATCTGCGATATCCCAAGCTTTTCCATTTTCACTTGCACGTGCGCGGCGCGCTTCTGTTGTCTTCTTCATAGGGGGCAAAGTTAACACGTGATCAGGGCTCTCCGAAGAGCGAAGGTTGCTGAGGAGCCCCATCAGTTGCAATTCGAACGATTCTTTCGGCTCGGGAAAGCGTATCTGATAGGTCGGAATTCACCAGAACTTCGTCGAACCGATCTTGATGCCCCATTTCCATTTCAGCTCGTGATAAGCGCATTTCAATCTGATCGTCCGTTTCCGTATGCCTACTTCTGAGCCGTTGGGCAAGTACATCGATGGAAGGGGGCGCTACAAACATCAACAGAGTGCTTTCTGGAAATGCTGCGCGGAGAGACAATGCGCCTTTTACGTCGACGTCAAAAACGAGGAACTCACCGCGAGAAATTGCTTCCGACACTAAGCTTCGCATCGTACCGTAATAATTGCCGAAAATCTCTTCATACTCAATCAATTCACCACGCTCGATAGCACCTCGAAACGCTTCTCGGCTTAGAAAGAAATAATCTCTACCGTGTTCTTCATTCGCACGTTTTGGCCGAGTTGTTGCACTTACGCTAAAACGTAAGAAAGGAAACACCTCAAGCAGGTGTCTGGCAACTGTTGTTTTGCCTGCTCCGCTCGGTGCACTAAGGACGATAAGCTGCTTCTTACTCGACATTCTGGATCTGCTCCCGCATGCGTTCAAGATCCTCCTTCATGCTGATAACTACCCGAGCGATATCTGCGTCGTTGGACTTTGAACCGATTGTGTTTATTTCTCGATTCATTTCTTGCAAAAGGAAGTTGAGCTTACGTCCGGCCTGTGCTTCATCTTTCATATACTGGCGGAAATTCTTGATGTGGCTGCGTAATCGCACACATTCTTCTGCGATATCGAGCTTTTCAGCTAATAGAATAATCTCTAAGCTCATTCGCTGATTATCGATAGTCGACTCGTCGATCACCTGTTTTACTCTCTCACGCAAACGGTCTCTCTCAAGTGGAATCCGAGCGCTGCTTCGTTCTTCAACATCAAGCAGTCCGGCTTCCATTCCATCGAGTCTGTTGTTGAGGTCGAGCGCTAAGTCCGCCCCCTCCTTATCACGCATTTGGTTGAGTGCAGCCAACATTTGTAGGAGGCCCTGTTTCAGTTCTGGCCAGACGTCGGGCCTGTCTGTTGAGTCGGTAGGCACTTGAAAAATTGCTGGGAAATGAACCAGATGCCCAATTTCAACTTCTCCAGCCAAGTCTAGTTCTGACTTGAGCATGCGTAGCGCTTCCACAACAGCACGGGCTACTTGTGCATCCACCTTTGCAACCTGCTTGGTGGACTTTTCTTCGCTGCGAATAAAAATTGACAACGATCCGCGGCTGATGTGCTCTCGGACGGTTTCGCGTATCATCGCTTCCTTATCTGACCATTCCTTTGGCATTTTCGAAGAAAGCTCGAGATACCTGCCGTTGACGCATCTTCCTTCGATGGTACATAAAGAACCATCGACGACTATTTCACTCTTTCCATACCCTGTCATGCTTCGTATCATCTACTGCCTTCTCGGTGCGTGTTCAATGAAAGCGCAAAGATACCACCAGCACTGTGCCCCCAAGTAGGTATCTTCAATTCATGTTTGTAGATGATCAAGATCCACGTATTTGTATCGCTGCCGGGGCGCGGATGCTTTCTGGACGTTGGCCGGGCACTATCCGGGCAGCTTTAGTCTCTGGTTCTGGCTTCACTTCTGCGATGGAGCTGGGTACTTGTATTGATTCCGTGAGCTACAACGAAATTCAGGGCCTGCCGATCAGTTCGGTGCCTGGGCACGGTTCAGATATTAAACTCGTTGAAACACGTCATGGCCTCGTAATCGTTTTCACTGGCCGGGCGCACGTGTACGAGGGCCATTCGCCTTCTGTGTGTGCCACCCACGCGGCGCTTGCGATGGGATTGGGCTGCGCCAACATCGTCCTAATGAATGCATGTGGAGGTCTAAATCCCAAACTTCGCACTGGATCTTTCGTTTTGCCCGTGGACGTAATCAACTACACCGGACGTCACATTGCTTCGGCCGTTCAGTTAAAGAGGAGTGTTGTAGACAAAGAATGGACTGTACGCGCCTTACAAAGAGCTTGCGATAGTGGGCTCGATGTTCACGCTGGTACATACGTGCAGGTCCTAGGACCATCGTACGAGACAAGGGCCGAAATCCGAATGATGCGCAGAATTGGCGCTGATATCATTGGAATGTCAACTGCAGTGGAGGCAATCTGGGCCGCATCCACGGGCGCCAATGTCTGTATCCTCTCGCTTGTTACCAACACACTGTCCGACGCTTTGATTCGTGCATTACACCACGATGAGGTAGTACAAGCCGCACGTTTTGCTCAAACAACTACCCCTAGTATACTAGATGCCATTATCTCAACTTCAGTTTGACGTGATTCCAAGCTCACATCAACCTATTTTTGTGACATGAACATGAAAAACATTACGGGGCTCACGTATATCCTCACCCTCAGTTTAGTAGCTTTTGCTGCTTTTGTCTTGGGTAGTTGCAGGTCAACACAGTTCAGTCCGTACATGAAGAACAACAAAGCCTTCATCGTAGACAGACCAATGTTCGATGTAAAAGGTGTACGACTAGGTGATTCAACAGTGCAGATTAGCTTTGTAACGTCGTCTTCTCTGCGTACGAGCGATAGGTCCATTCGTTTTGTTGAGGCATTTATCGGACCTGATGCAAAACATCTCGATGACTCGTTGCAGATGAGCACTTCGATGGCCGGGACCCCAGGTGTTGACCCTACGGTACTTTTTATTGGAGAAGCACACTGGGATACGCCAGCCGCGAAACGGTCTAGCCGTGCAGTGGCAGACATCTCGATAGTAAATGGTACGGATCATATCATATTTCGAACAGACATTGAGTATCGAAAAGTGGAACCATTGGACATGGTGGCGTTTATCAGGCCAATGGCAGACTCCACTATAGAAGTTGGTGCGATTGCCAAGCGCGTGTTTGTGCCACAGGGCGAGTACCTACCTACATCAGAATCGTTCCGGGTGCTGATTTCAGATGGCAAAGGGAGCGTTGTCTGGCGCTCTGACGCAGGCATGGCCTTCCTGTCTGTAGTTGCAAGCGTCGAGCCTCAAGCCGCAAACGCAATCCATCGTTACGTTATGCCCTGGAACGGTAGAGATTTAGCTGGTCTGGAGATACCCCCTGGCGAATATCATGCCGACATTCTTGTACCTGCGCGTCCAAATCCCTACACTACTTCGATCAACTTTACCTGGCCACTACGGTGACGAACGAAGTTGGGATGCTCCTTGCACTTGAAGATGCTATGCGTGGTACGGGTCAAGTAAGTCCAAACCCTCGTGTTGGTAGTGTTATCGTCCGTGACAATGAAGTGGTAGCCCGTGGTTGGCACAGGAAGTTCGGTGGCGTACATGCAGAAGTTGATGCGCTGCGCCAGTTCACTGGGCCCGCAGATGGGTGCACGATGTTCGTAACTCTTGAACCCTGCTGTCACAAGGACAAACAACCACCGTGCGTTGATGCCATCATTGCATCAGGAATTCCCAACGTTGTTGTTGGCATGGTAGATCCTTATGAACGAGTCAAAGGAAGGGGCTTGCAGCGGCTTCGCGATGCCGGTTTAAACGTGGTGGTGGGCGTGCGAGAGCTAGAATGTGCCTGGATCAACAGATGGTTTTCGCACCATGTTACTACGGGTTTAAGTTATGTGCTATGTAAGATGGCCACTACACTTGATCTTCGTGCTTCAGACCCCCAATCCACCGAACGCTGGATAACTGGTCTAGAAAGCAGGGCTGTTACACATGGCCTCCGAGGTGAACTAGATGCTGTGATGATAGGAATTGGAACTGCGGTATCAGATGACCCCTTGTTGAACGTTCGTCTTGTTGAAGGACGCAACCCAATACGATGTGTAGTTGATACCAAATGCAGACTTCCATGCACGTCACAATTGGTATCTACGGCGGATATTATCCGCACAATCATTTTTTGTTCTAATGACTCGTCTGTGATTGAGCGTCGCAAACAGTTGGCCGACGTTGGGTGCGAATTGTATCCACTCGACGTGCATCAAGGTCGGCTAGACCCAAGACAAATTATCGCAGCTACTGGCTCATTAGGAATTGCCTCAATTTTACTTGAAGGTGGTCCGCAACTTTCAAAGTCTTTTCTTGAACAGGGTTGCGTTAACGAACTGGTAATGCACGTTGCTCCGAGTATTGCCGGTTCAGGACCAACATGGCTCCAAGATTTGAAGCCAGTGCATTTTGATCTGCGTTCCGTTAGGCACGTTGGCCGAGACGCTCATCTTACGTATACGAAGGGTAGTTTCTGAGAACCACGTTATCATCGTGCACTTTGTTGATCATGGGGCTTCTTCTCAACTTCTTCGTTTATTCTCGGCAGAATGCACCTAGCACCGAGATAAAAAACGCCGTTGGACGTAATGATTGGCAATCTGTTGAACGTCTGGCAGCAAAGTCACTCGTAAAGAGTCCGAAAGACAGAACTTCCTCTCTGCTGCTTACGATGTCTTTGATGCGCCAAGAAAAGTTGCCTCAGGCACTTGCATCCGCACAACGCACTGTGGCGATTGATTCATCACTGATGCAGGCCTGGCTAATCGTGTCGGAGTGTCAATCAAAACTTGCATTGACCAAGGAATCAATATCTACGCTTCTCGAAACTCAACGCAGATTCCCTGACTCATTGCAACCTACGTGGGCACTAGGTATGACGTATGCAAGGGCTGGTAAATGCGCTGACGCAATCACTCCCTTGGAAGAGATCATGTTCCGTAGGCCAGACGTTCTTGGCGTAGTACAACAACTGGCACAGTGCTACTTTACAACGCAACGATATGCGGAAGCGGTTGATTTGTTCGGTCGAGTGGTTGAGCGTGACCCCAACAATGCTAACATTCAACGTTTGTATGCAGAAGCACTTCTCGCCAACAAATTGTTTGATTCCGCGGTATTTCATATCCGTGAAGCCATTCGTCTAAATCCAAAGGAACCAGGCGCCTATTTGATTTTATCTGGAGCGCTCCAAGAATTGAATAAAACAGATGAAGCACTCGCCGCATCAAAACGCGTAACGGTGATAGCCCCTCATGATCCGATGGGTTGGTACAATGTGGGGCTTCTTCATCTTGCTCTCAATCAACACGATTCAGCTATTCGTGCCTTCAAACAGTGCGTAAGTCTGCGCCCCAATTATCCAGAGGCCTATTTTAACCTCGGATTGGCATACGAGCATCGAGGATTTCAGGAAGACGCAATCATTTCATTAAAGAGATGCGCTTCGCTTAGCCCCCTACTGGCTCCGGACGCCTACAACTCCCTTGCAATCATGTACAGAAAAGAAGGACGATTTGAAGAGGCTGTGGCAGTACATGGTGAGGCAATTGCTCTTCGCGACACGTCGATTAGTCTCCGGGTGTCTCGGATTAACACATACTACGAGGCTGAGAAATGTGGATTAGGACAAGCTGTAGTCAACGCTGAGCTTCTTCGATTCCCTAACGAGCCAGAGATACTCTATAGTGCCGGGCGATGCCTTCTACGTACCGGTAACGTGGCAAGGGTAGAAGCTATTCTAATAAAGCTTGATGCTTTATCTCCCTTTTGGGCCGAACAATTGAGATCAATCATTAAGATATGAGTGTCCTACTACCACGTATGATCTCGAAGCCATTAGCTGCCGTTGCACTTTGCATCATGCTTGCTGGTGGGCACACCTATGCTCAGCGTACGATTGCTCCTTCAACGATCAAGATGCTTGACTCAACCCTTTCGGCTATAGGTATGAGGACGTCGGACCTTGCCATGCCCCCTGATCTCATCGATCCCGATAGGCATCGAATGGTTTTCCACGATGTACTCTTTAGCGAGCCACTACGCGCATTTGATATTGCAGATCAAATAGCATCAGCCGCCTCTCTTCGGACAGAAGATGGAATGACGGAACTGTTTACATCGCTTATGCATTACCTTGACCTAGGCACCTATAGGCGTGTTTCATATGATGGACAGATTACAGCAGATGCAACGATAGAACTACTTGGCAACGACCCAACGGCTCGTCTCAATCTCGTAAGCTCATTTATTGTGCTGAGATTTTTATCGGCCATCGTGCAGGCAAACGAAGGCATGATGGGTGCGCGCAAACACATACTTAAACAATCAAACGTGGTTGATCAACTTGACTCACTATGGAGATTGAGTAGAGAGGACGAGACTTCTACACTTTGGTCGTTGGCAGATAATGAAGCTACATCCCGCACAGTTGCTCAGTCTTTCTATTCCCAGGCATCACCTCGAAGTGCGGAAGACATCTTCATTCATGGCCTGTCCCTCTTTCAGCAGCTCAGCACCTACGTTAGTCAGACCGATCAGAATATCGAGCTATTACGTGATAGCGTCCGCACGTTTACATTTAAGACTCCGTTGGGTCGGGTTGCCATTGGTGGGCCTGATGACGACGTTTATGTTGGGTCATACGCGGTGATAATTGACGTTGGTGGCAACGACATATATCGTTTGGACGACACTACCAAGGCAGATGCAACATCAATGCCTATTCGTTGTATCATAGACCTGGGTGGAGACGACGTCTATACGTCTGGCGATTTTTCGTTTGCGCTCGGCATGGTTGGTGTTGGCATTCTCATTGACAGAAGGGGTAATGACACGTACCGCGCAGGAGACTTTTCTCTTGGATGTGGAATGTTTGGCGTAGGACTTTTACATGACCAAGAAGGAAACGACGCCTACTATTCAGGCTCCAATACACAAGGTGCGGGGATTTTCGGAATAGGTTTGATACTTGATGATGCTGGACACGACACGTATACCTGCCACGCTCAAGCCCAGGCATTTGGTGCTACGCGCGGTGCAGGAATTCTCAGCGATCTTGAAGGAAACGATCGATACATTTCTTCAAGTCCGTACGTAGATGTCTTACGCTACGATGCTCATCAAGTAACGTTTACCCAAGGAGCGGCACTTGGCGCTCGCCCTATCGCCTCTGGTGGTATCGGCATCCTCGTGGACATGAAAGGTAATGACCTTTACGTATCGGATATTTATGGACAGGGCACGGGATATTGGTTTGGTCTTGGGGCTCTCATAGACAAAGCTGGCGATGACAGGTATATATCGTATCAATATGCCCAAGGTGCAGGAGTTCATTTTGCTACGGGGCTTCTGCGGGACAATGCGGGTAACGACGTTTATGTGTCACACGGCGTATCGCAAGGTTGTGGCCATGACATCGGCGTTGGTGCCCTACTAGACGAAGCTGGTAACGACTCCTATGTATGTGAGAGTCTTTCATTGGGCGGTGGCAATGCCAACGCCGTTTCGTTGCTTATTGATGAACGAGGAAATGACGCTTACATCGCGAGCAATGAATCAAATACTATGGGGTTTTCTGACTTCCGTCGTTCATATGGCATGATTGGTATTTTTCTTGATGGTGGTGGCTCGGACCTGTATGGCGATCGGGGTCGCAATTCCACACTTAGTGTCAAATCCACATATGGTGTGTTTGCCGATCGAGATGTCAACACAGCGATCGAAAGCCTTGGGTTAGCCCCTCTAACCACATCTTCGCCGGTAGACCAACCGCTTGCTACAGATGTAGATAGCTTATTCATTCAGGCCTCAGCTGCTCCGCTGCGATTTCAAGGCAATGTTGAGCCCGCTCGTAAACAACTAGGTGCCATGGGAGACCGTGCCATATCGGCTTTAGAACCACACTTCTCAACGCTGATGCCTCGCCAACGTCTGACACTTGAGAATGTTCTACCTGTGTTGTACGCAACCAACAAAGACTCGTTGTCTCGTGTGCTGATACGGGGTCTATCTTCAGATGATGTTGCAACTGTAACACTTTGCGCAACCGTTGCTGGCAAGGTGAAAGGTCAAGAGTTTGTTCAACCCTTGATAATTGCAACATTGGACTCATCGTGGAAGCGTAGGCGCCTTGCAGCATATACACTGGGCGAAATTGGCGACACTACTTCTAGGTCCGCCGTAACACTTCTGTTGAATGATGAGCACCCGTACGTACGCCAGCGCGCCGCCTATTCCCTAGCACGTATGGGCGGGAGTGCATTTGACACTCTTCGGCGCGAACTAGAAGATGAAGATCAAATTGTTAGATATGCGGCCATCGAGGGACTTATACGCGGACCACGTTTGTCTATGCAACAATTCACAACTTGGATGCGAAGTGTAAACGACCGCATCGCAGTAACTTCTGCTCTTCGCTTGATTGCGAATATTGATACAACCAAAAAGGATATTAAACACTTTGCAATGTGGTATAAAACAACTCCTGTATGGATGCGTGAGGCACTAGTGCGGGCTGCACCCCAATTCCCTGAGCCTTGGAAGAGTTTAGTTCTAACTCCAACGGTTGCTGTGGGCACTAAAAAGAAACGTCGGTGATCCAACATCCATTTACACTTGAGCACGTAGCTCTCGCTCTTCATCAACGTCTACAAGGAGCTCGCCTTGTTGAAGCGTGGACGCAAGAGAAGTATAGAGCAACACTTGTGTTTCAACAAGACAACACGCTACACTTATACGTGATAGATGTATCGCCCGATGGCGGATCGATTATTGAACGCTCCAATGAGCGGCGAGCACGCAGTAACACCATCAACATTCTCGATGGTGCCATGCTCTCATCACTTGCCTGCGTTACCAAACAACCAGATGACCGGATCATCACGTTTTGGTTTGAGAGTATACAAGTTCACGTAGAGTTGTTCACCGGTGGACGTGGCAACATTGTTGTTGTGCGTGATGGAAACGTTATAGAATCACTTCGAGAGAATTCAGAAAGAAAGAACACAGCTTATACTGTCCGAGTCTTTGAGTCTCCTAAACCATTTCTCGACCCCCTTGCAACGTGCCTTAGATCTTTGTCTTCAAGTAACCTCCGTCTTGGTCCACATTATGCCGAAGAGGTATGCCACCGTTCGGGAATTGATCCCGATGGACTTGTTAACAGCTTGACAGATAAAGAGGTTAGTTCTTGCCTGCAAAACGCATTGCAGTTGTTTGAAGAGGCTCATTCGGCAAAACTGTACTACCACCTTTCACGCGAGAGTACCAAGATCTTCTCCCTCATCCCACTGAGGGGTTGGAGCATTGTTGAAGAATATGATAACATTCTTGAGGCGCTTTCCGCAACAATACGAGACCGAAAGCGCACACGAGGTATTTCTGACAAACGTAAGGTTATGCTCAAGACTGGTGAGTCTGAAGTGCGCAGACTTCAACGTAGCATTGATGGAATGACACGTGACGCGGCAACAGATTCACGTTCCGACCGATATCGTACGTGGGCAGATGTGATACTATCGCAGGGCAATGTTTCTCAGAGCGGACTCGACGTACTTGAATACACTGATGAAGATGGGTCTATGATTTCGATCCCGCTCAATCAGAAGCTTACACTTATTGAGAATGCACAATCATTATACTCTAAGGCACGCGCCTCCGCCACGGCTGCAAAGTCTCGTAATGAGCGCTTACCTCAGATTATGGCCAAGCTGGATATGGCCAACGAACGTTTGAATAGAATTTATGCTGCAACTACAAATGACGACCTTGAACATGGAGCTACCAACGTGACTACTGAGACAATTTCTTTGCGAGATGAGGCAAACGGAAAGTTCCGAGTGTTTGTTATCGACGACGCGCATACGCTATATGTTGGCAAGAATGCAGCAAACAACGATGAACTTACTATGCGTTTTGCAAAGCAAAATGACTGGTGGATGCACGCTCGTGGATCCGCGGGGTCTCACGCTGTATTGCGTGGCGTAACAACTGACAAAATATCGAAGTCCGTTTTAGAGAAGGCCGCGGCCATTACCGCCTATTATTCGCAAGCCCGCAACGCATCCTACGTGCCAGTTGTGTACACCCAGCGTAAGTATGTACGTAAACCTAAAGGGGCAAACATTGGAGCTGTTTCAATAGAACGTGAACACACTGTGATGGTAAAGCCATCACTGCCTAGCGATGTATCTGAATAAGCTGGCGTGATCCATGAACATCGATTACGTAGACGCCTATCGATACGTCACCAACATCAACAATCGACGAATTTGAAGAACTCGAGTTTATGGTTTTCACTAGGACGCCAAGAAGGTTCATGATGGTAATTTTTGTGTGTTGCACATCTGTGTCAATTGTGACATACTCCGAACACGGTTGTGGCGAGACTCTCAATTCTAACGTGGGCTGAGACTCCGCTACCCCAACAGGACCGCCACTAATAGACAAGGCCCACTGATGTGGAGCAGAAACACCTCTCTGCATTCTGCTTTGCAGCACCTGCTCGTTTACGTCAAACGAGGCATCCGCCTTCGTTAAGACATTTGTCCACTGACTGCCAGCCTGCCAACCAGACCGTGTATATATCGAACACATTCGTGTAGACGCTTCAGCTCTGCTCATTAGGAGCTCAGAGCTTAACGAGATGCGCTCAACTTCATGTGCCCTACCATCCACTCCAAAAACATCAAGAATCCAAAATCTATTCTCAATGAATTGCCGTTTGGGCAACGAGTCTGCATCAACGAGCATTCGAGAGAGCAATACACGCCCACCTTCCACCGTATTCGTGAGATCTATTTCATCCTTGAGCGTCGGAAACATGATACTTCGCACTCCCGATTGCATTGCAATAATTTCGGTTTCCGCGTCACCAACAAGTGCCTCAGAAGGGGCTCCTGCTGCTCCAGATTCCAACGTACCGTTACGTCCATTTATCTTGTCAAAGACAACTCCCAGGACCGACTCATTAAATTGATAATAGGCGATAAGCCCCTTTTCGTCTTTTCTCTTGGTGCGGTGCATACCCAGGCGTACGTCATCTTCGCTGAGCTTTACGTTGTAAAAACAGACTTCGTCTATCAGTCCCGAATAATTACGCGACGCCCAGTAGTGATACGTTCCAAGTTTCATAATCAGAGCTGAAAGATTTTGTTTTGGCAGCTTCCCTACGTCGCTCCTACCGATACCGTTAACGTACACGGTGGCACCGTTTGTGTCAATCGTAAGCGCAACGTGAGACCAAGCGTTTGGCTGTACCACAAGACCTGAATTCCACCACCAGCGGCCATCCTTCCACAAGTATCCAATCTCGTTCTTATCGCTAACAAACTGCATTCCGATTTCTTGTTCCACTCCTTGATCTGCATCCGAGCACAAGACTGCCGAGAAGCTGGGCTGCATACCTGAAGGTTTAACCCAGGCGGTGAACGTAAATGCACCCACTGTTCCAGAGAGTCTTCCAAGTGTTACGTGATCATCCGGATCTGTGCAGTCTGCCGCCCTATTTGCCGTCCTGTCAAACCGATCACACTCACTTGGCAGTACAACAACCGCACCACGTATAATACTTGTATCTGCACCATAGTCGTTCAAAACAATGAGGGTGGCGTCATATGATCCTGGAGAAGGATAAAGGACGTCTACGGATTGCAAAGAAGAACTCTCAGGAGTTCCGCCTGGGAAGTACCACATCCTCGTAAAGTTTATGTTTTCAAGTGCAGCGGAACGGCATGAGAATTTCACGGGCGTTCTGTTGCAAATCAACGTGTCCATACTGCGTGACATCAGTGCACGTACGCTCTGTGCCTGCGGCAAGGCAATTTGCCAAAGGCCCCGCTGTGATGCACAACGCAGAACACCGTTGGGTTCATCACAATTCAAGAAGTTGATGTCGGATATTGGAAGACCACTACCAAAGAGCTTCCACCCGTCTGGCCTGGCCCAACGGTAAACGCCAAAGGACGTACCTACATACAACTCGTTGGCCGAAGCACGGCGAGAAATCAACGTCTTGATGGCAAATGATGGCAGACCTGCTGAGATATCGGACCATGTAAGGCCACCATCAAATGATTCGGCTACTTTGGCATCAGCCTGAATTCCTCCAAAGCAAACAATCACGTGCTCAGGATCTCCAGATCCAAAGGCCATGTCCTGAAGACCCTTATTCTGTGCTATCGAAGGAGGAGGAGTTACGTCTAACCAATGTTGTCCTTGATCAGTACTACGCCATAACTTTTGATCTCCCAGAGCAAGCAGATGGTTGCCGTTTTCGGCATACATCCTAACGCGATACACCCAATTCGTGAACTTCTTGAGGGTAGACCAAACGCCACCATTGTCCCGACTGATCATTACACTCTGTTTTGTGTGATCGCATGCAACAAGCGTGAAACAATGGCCTGGATCTACGCAAATATTTGACAGCGTTATATAGCCGAGATCAAGACCTAAGTCTGTGCCTTGTGGCGCCACTTTGTTCGTTCGGGTCCGCTGTGCGCGCACGCTGGCCCACGGCTTAGCATAGACCCATTCTGTGGCAACCGGGTTTACGTTAGCACCCATCGCATCTGCACCCGCCCAAGCGTACCAGCCGTTAACAGGATCAACGGGAGAATACACCGATGTATCCCTCATAAATATGGGAAGGTGATACGCACCTAACGCCATTACCTTGCCATCGTGTGACTGATCGAAGCCCCATATCTCCATTGCAGAAATACCATCACTTCTGTCTTTGATCGTAACCCCTCTATCAATGCTCTGTGTAATACCACCGTCGTGCGATAGCCATATGGTATCACCGATAAACGAAGCAGACTGAATATCATAATGCATGGCAGGCATTGAGCGCCACGTGCGCCCCCCATCAGTTGACGTATATGGGAAGATACCAGCCGCTATAAGCGCTGAAGTATCTTTTGTTGAAACGGCAAATCCCATATCCCACGTTATCTGACCAAGTCCATTTTTAGTAGGGTCGTAGTCAAACAAATTCTTGTTTGATACAGAATCAGCAGGTTCAGGACCATCAACGTTGCCACAACATCTATGAATAAACGTAGATCCTTCATCAGTTGACACGTAGAGGCCAAACACTCCACCAACATCATTGCTGGTTTTGCCCCCAACCATTACCGAAACGTAGCTTGGAACAGATGGCGTTACGGCAATAAGTGCGCGGTGCATCGTTCTGTCCGATGAATTCTCAGGGTATCCAATTCCAACACGATCGAACTTTACACCAGAACTTGTAGAACGAACAAAGGCAATGTGTCCACCATTCTGCACTAAACCATACACGATGTTATTCCGCGTTGTATGCCACCGCAGATCCCACCATGTTCCTTGCTGACTTCCGGCAGACTTCCATGAGATACCACCATTTGTGGTGAGAAAGAGTCGGCCTACAGTTGTGATTACCACCCTGCGAGCATCCGTAGGAGCAACTGCACAGAAGTCCACACCTACTGCTCCAGATAAACCGTCGTCACCTTTGAGTCCAACAGTACGAAAGGTTATGCCTCTATCAGTTGACACATAGAGCCCAGCGTCTGTGGCTGCGTATACCGTAGTGCCGCTCATGGCAAAGCGAGAAACGGTTTGAATAGGAAGGTCAATGCCCACATTCATCCACGTTGCGCCACCATCTGTGCTTCTCCAGATTCCAGAAGAAATTGTTCCGGCTAGCAGTAGTAGACCATCTGTTGGGTCAACGAGCAACGTGCGAACAACACCAATTCCCTGAGAGCTCGTAGCCATCTGTGCAGACTTGTCGTACGAGAAGGGTCCAACGGGTTGCCATGTTCCAGATGCAAGGGGCTTTTCGGATTCAATCTGTTTCCGCGCTTGCAGCGCAAGCTCGATTTCTTGTGGCGTGTGTTGCAGTCTTGTTACCATACCGCTAGCATCGGCAAAGGGACGTCTCTTTGCAATCCAATGCAGCGCTTGTCGCCATTCGCGAGACCGGTTGTTCTCTGTCGCAGACGTATCGAGCTGCATCTGGCGCATAACGTCCAATACATTTGCATGATTCTCTTCAACCATCGAATACCATATGGATGATCGATGCACGGCATTGGATGGCAGTCCTTCGTTCTCGATCTGTTTGCCGTACGAAGGCAGAGAAAGAACAACGAAAAGTAGAATCAATCGGACAACGAGGGTTGCTCGCATGGCACAGTTAGATAGTTAGAATACGGAACTCTACTCTTCGATTCTTTTGCCTGCCTTCTTCCGTTGAATTAGAAGCAATCGGTTTAGACTTTCCATACCCTACGGCCTTCATTCTCGAGTCTGCTACACCTTTATTTATCAGGTACACTTTTACGGCGTTTACACGTTCTTGCGAGAGAGTTTTGTTGGAAGCATCCGTACCAACGTTATCTGTGTGCCCTGATAATTCGATCGAGATTGTTGGTGTTTCGGCAAGGAACTGCGCCAAACGGTCGAGCTCCGCAAACGATTCACTCCGGAGATTCACTTTACCAAAATCAAAAAAGAGATTGTTCAATCTGACTGTTTCGTTCTTACGAATCGGAACAAGTAGTAGATCTCGTGTTATCTCAGAATATTCTGTCAATCCCCTCGTGTCGAGTTGATCACTTATGGGATAATACCCCGGTGCTTCGGCACGGAAACCATAGAGATCTCCTGCAGGGAGAACAATTTTATAGTTGCCTTCCTTTGGCTCCGAACGTGCTATCCCAACACTTGTACCCTTAGTGAGACTTTCATAGTTCACATTGGTTGAGACTGGTTGCTTGGTTGATGCATCGAGAACTCTACCGCTAACCAGAACAACGGGATCTGGCTGAACACCCTTTGTAAGACGGATTCTATAAAGATCCGCACTTGCGTTTTCCGGATTTGTTGTACTCAAGTAGGCGTAATCACCACGAGCCGGCACAGTATAATAAGCATCCCAATCCGACGAGTTAATTGATGGACCAAGATTCTTTGGCTGCGACCATTTGGTCCAGGTCTCGTCGAGGCGCCGCATCATCCAAATGTCTACACCCCCGAAGCCCCTTCTCCCATCAGTAGCAAAATAGACGGTCTTACCATCTGCAGCTATAAAGGGCGACATCTCGCTACCCCACGTGTTAACATCGGCGCCGCAGTTGATGGGCATTGAGAACGTTCCATTAGGCTGCCTGCGCGTAACGTACAGATCTTTTTGCCCTCGCGAATCATCTCGTTGTATTGCCATCATCATGATCATCCCAGAAGGGTCTAGGCACGATTCGGAAAAACGATGTCTGTTATAGTAGTTGGCAATGCGCACCTCCTCGGGTACAATCCATCCTTCGGCTGACTTAAACGATGAAGAAACACCGGCTCCACGAGGTGCCCCGTTCTGCCAATATGTATTGCCTACAAGCACGGTATTTTCATCGGGAGAGATACTGATTAGGAAGTTGGACCCTTCATTATTTAGGGGGCGCCCTGCATTCAATGCTGCACCCCACGAGCCATTGGGCTGGAGGTCCGTGTACCAGATATCTTCATACGTAGAGTCTCCAACATTGCCTTTGTATGGATACCGACCAAAATAAAGTCGCTTGCCGTTTGCGGTGATCACAGGAGAAAGATCCCCTCCACTGCAGTTAACTTGAGGACCGAGATTCTCACGTTTGACATTAACGGGATGATCATCCGCAAGGACGATATCCTTGTACACCTGCCGAACAGCGAGGTAGTCTACTTCAATCTTCATCGTATTATTCAACACAATTCCAAGCTGAGCACCGCTTATAGAGAGTCCGTCGAATCCAACGATGGTAGTTCCATCGAAGAGAAGACTCATTCCTGATCCACGTTTACGAACCGTTAGCGTAAACCATGTTCCCATTGGGGGCATTCCGTCGAACGGTGTCCACCTGATAGCGTCGCTGTTCTGACCACCACGCCAGGTATAGACCTTGTAACGTCCATCCGAACTAACGATAACTCCGTTTGCATTTGTAGCGTCTGATGCACCCCATTCTATGCCGAAGCCATGATTTAGTACGCCTGACACTTGGCGTAGGCGCATTTCAACGTCGAAGTCTGCATCATAATCAACGAAGCAGTCCGTTTCGATAAACCATTCGTTCGACGATAGTCTGCGTTCTATTGTGTAGACGCCATTGGCAATAGAAGCCGAGCCACCTGCTGCAGAAAATATCTTCCAATGCCCCTTATTGTCGTTAAAATCATCACGATAGACCTCACTCAATCCTTGCGAGTGGGAACTAACACCATTAAAGAATACAATCAACAAGACGGAAAATATCAATCGCACGATTTTCATTCCTCCAAGTACGTATAACCATAGAGCCCCGAGCGATAGATCGCTAGGAATTCTTTGCCTTCTTGCACGCTGATTCGTTTTTCCTTGACTGAGGCACTGACCCACGATTCCATGGTTCTGACGAGTTTTTTTGCGTCAAACTGGACGTATTCAAGGACGTCTGCTACCGTTTCGCCGTCGATCACTTGATTTATCTCATACCCTTTGTCAACAATCGAAACGTGAACGGCGTTGGTGTCGCCAAAGAGATTGTGGAGGTCGCCTAGAATTTCCTGATAAGCACCAACGAGAAAAACTGCTAAATAATACGGTTCAGACGGTTTAAACTCATGAACTGGAAGAGACGTAGAATAGTCCCGAACACCAATAAAGTGATCAACCTTACCGTCCGAGTCGCACGTTATGTCTTGGAGCGTTGCCATTCGAGTTGGACGTTCGCCCAAGCGGTGAATTGGCATAATCGGAAACAACTGGTCAATTGCCCACGAGTCTGGCAAGGATTGAAACAACGAAAAATTGCAAAAATATTTATCTGCCAAAAGTTTTGGCAAGGATCGCAATTCTTCTGGTACTTGCTTGAGTTCCAAGGCCATTTCACTTACTTTATGCGCAATAGTCCAATAGAGTCTCTCCACCTGTGCACGAGTCTTAAGATCAATCAAACCAAGCGTAAATCTATCGAGTGTTTCTTCTCGCGCTTGCTGACAATCGTGCCATGCTTCAATCATGGTTCGGCTATTGAGACTCTTAAGAAGTTCATGGAGTTCTTGAACCAGCTCGTGATCCTTCTTTGTTACCTTGTCCTTGGACGTCCACGTTGGTACACTCGTAGTTTCAAGCACATTGAATACAAGCACTGAGTGATGTGCCGTTAAAGCTCTACCAGACTCAGTGATAATATTTGGATGTGGGAGCTGGTTCTTTGTAGACACGTCAACTAAGGTAGAAATCGCGTCGTTTGCATACTCTTGGATCGAATAATTGATGCTCGAAGCAACACTGCTTCGGGAACCGTCATAATCAACACCAAGGCCACCACCGATGTCCACAAAGTCAATGCTGCAACCCATGTTCATCATCTGAACATAGAACTGCGCCACCTCGCCCAACCCTTGTTTGATCTTGCGAATATTCGTTATCTGCGAGCCCAAATGGAAGTGGATGAGTTTGATACAATCAAGCATGTCGTTTTCACGCGCATAGTCAACCGCCTCAAGCAATTCTGATGCATTGAGACCAAACTTTGATTGATCGCCACCAGATTCTTCCCATTTGCCACTGCCACTTGTTGCAAGCTTTACACGGATGCCCACATTTGGCCTAACTTTCACTCGTTGAGCAACTTCTTTGATGAGACGCAATTCGCTAAGCTTTTCTACAACCAGGAATATCTTCTTTCCCATTTTTTGAGCTAAGAGGCCAAGTTCTACGAATTCTTCGTCCTTGTAGCCATTGCAGATAATGAGCGCTTCCTCATTGTCCATAATTGCTAGAACAGCGTGAAGCTCCGGTTTGGAACCTGCTTCGAGGCCTATATTGAACTTCTTTCCATGCCGAACCAGCTCCTCAACAACGGGGCGTTGCTGATTGACCTTTATAGGGTAGACACTAAAGTACTTGCCAGAGTATTCGTATTCTGTGGCAGCTTTAGCGAAACAACCAGATATTTTTTCGATCCTATCGTCTAAAATATCAGGAAAACGAAGCAGGACCGGCACGCTTACATCGCGCAGGTTTAACTCGTCTATCAGTTCCTTCAGGTCAATTTGTGGCCCCTTTGCCTTGCGGGGCATGGCCACAACGTGACCCTTGGCATTGATGCTGAAGTACCCGATACCCCAGCCAGGTATGCTGTAGGCTTCAATCGAGTCTTCAACCCGCCATTTGCGCATGGTTACCCGTATTTGGTGGTGGTGATAAAAACAGACGGCAAAACTACACACATATATATTTGTGTCTATGACATCATCTCAAGACATTGAAAAACTCAAGTCAACTTTCGCCGAATTCCTCCGGCGCAAGAAGTATCGTACCACTCAGGAGCGGTCCAACGTTCTTGACAGAATCGGGGAATTTGACAGCCACTTCAGTGCTGACGAGCTCTATTTGTACATGAACGGAAGGGGCGACAGGATCTCTCGAGCCACAATTTATTCCACTCTGGATTTGCTCACCCAGTGTGGTATTTTGATGAAACACCGATTTCAGGGCGATAGTGCCCATTTTGAACTGGCAAGCAGAATGCCAGATCACGACCATTTAATTTGCATGGAATGTGGCCGAATTGTCGAGTTTCGCGAAGAAGGCATAGATACGGTTCGCAATTCAGTCTGCGGTAGATTGGGCTTCAAGCCCGTAACACATTCCCTCCAAATCTTTGCTGTATGTCACGACCCGCTCACCTGCGAGCACAATAAGCAGGATTAAACCGGACCAAACATGAAGAACCTTGTAATCGTCGAATCTCCCTCAAAAGCCAAAACCATCCAGAAATATCTCGGAGACGATTTTTCCGTGACTTCCTGTATGGGGCATATCCGAGACCTGCCGGGAAATGACAAAGCGATCGATATCGCCAATAATTTCACGCCCGTCTACGAGATAAACGAGGAGAAGAAAAAACTAGTAGCGGACCTGAAGAAACAAGCAAAACTTGCAGATATCGTTTGGCTTGCATCTGACGAAGACCGCGAAGGTGAAGCCATCGCGTGGCATCTTTCAGAGGCTCTAGCGCTTGATCCTGCCAAAACCCGACGGATCGTGTTTCACGAGATCACCAAGCCAGCCATTCTTAATGCTATCGAACATCCGCGAGGAATAGACCAACATTTGGTAGATGCCCAGCAGGCAAGACGTGTGCTAGACAGACTCGTTGGATACGGTCTCTCTCCAGTTCTCTGGAGAAAGGTGCAACGGAATCTATCTGCAGGTAGAGTGCAGTCTGTTGCGGTTCGGCTGGTGGTAGAACGCGAACGAGAGGTACAGGTCTTTACTGCGGCCAGCCAATTCCGAATCTCTGCCGAGTTTGATGTTGAAGGACGCACGCTTACGGCTGAACTACCAAAACGTTTTGACAAAGAAGAGCAGGCCAAGGCATTCCTAGATGCATGTGTTGCGGCTGAGTTCTCCGTTGTGAACCTCGAAACAAAACCAGCTAAAAAATCGCCAACAGCCCCTTTTACAACTTCAACGCTCCAACAAGAAGCCAGCCGTAAGTTAGGATTCTCGCTAATCCGCACGATGAAGATTGCGCAAGACCTATATGAACAAGGGTTGATCACGTACATGCGTACCGACTCTGTAAATCTGTCGCAAACTGCCATCGAGGCCGCAAAACAGCAGATTGTTTCTGCCTTTGGTGAAGAATTCAGCAATCCGCGTACATACGTTACAAAAGTTGCATCAGCTCAGGAGGCGCACGAAGCCATAAGACCAACCGACTTCTCAGTACGCACCGCCGGAGAGTCTGATGCACATTCGCGCCTCTACGATCTCGTATACAAGAGAGCAATGGCTTCTCAGATGTCTGATGCACGTATTGAACGAACGATTGCTACGATTTCGATTTCTACACTTCCAGACAAGCTTACTGCCACTGGAGAGGTGCTAGTATTTGAAGGATTCTTGAAGCTCTATCTTGAAACATCAGACGATGAGCCAGCAGATGATGAGACGTCTAAAATGCTCCCTCCAATTTCTGTTGGACAGGAGCTACCACTCAATATGATGTCTGCTAAGGAGCGTTTCGATAGGCCACCAGCTCGATATACAGAAGCGTCATTAGTAAAGAAACTAGAAGAGCTGGGAATTGGTAGACCTTCTACGTACGCTCCCACTATCACCACCATTCAAGCACGCAAGTATGTAGTAAAAGAAGATCGGGATGGACGTCAACGCTCGATACGTTTGTTTATTCTATCTGGTGGAACGGTTGTCAGGTCCGTAGAGACAGAAAACACAGGTGCTGAGAGATCGAAGCTCTTTCCAACAGATATTGGAAGCGTAGTAACAGACTTTTTAACAACGCACTTTACCGAAGTGTTAGACTACAACTTTACTGCTACTGTTGAGAAACAATTTGACGAGATCGCCCAGGGTACTGTTCGTTGGACAGACATGATTAGGGCGTTTTACGAACCATTTCAGATAATCCTAAAACGAACTAGCGAAACAGCCGAAAGGCAGAGTGGAGAGCGCCTTATCGGCGTAGATCCAAAGTCGGGAAAAAATGTTTACGTAAGGCTCGCTCGCTATGGGCCTATTGCTCAGATAGGCGACTTTGACGATGAAGACAAAAAGCAAAAGGGGCTCTCTGGCACTCTTTCTATTGAGACTGTTACGTTAGAGCAAGCTCTAGAGTTGTTCAAATTTCCTCGCACGATTGGACTCTATGAAGAACTTCCAATGGATGTTAAGCTGGGTAGATTTGGACCATATATAGAGCACAACAAGGCATTCTACTCCTTGGCAAAGGAAGACGATCCGTATTCCATAGAAGCACCCCGCGGAATTGAGATCCTTGTTGCTCGCCGGATAAAGATTGCAGAGAATACCTTGAGAGTATTTGAAGAGAACGAATCAGTCAAGGTTCTCAAGGGGCGATGGGGTCCGTACATAGCAGTAGGCAAACAGAATGTTCGTATTCCAAAGGGTACCGATCCATTATCGCTAACGCTACAAGACTGCTTAGATCTGGCTGATCAGCAAGAGCCAAAGAAAACATCAAAGAAGAGTACTGAGAAAACAACTACATCAAAGCCGCCAGTAGCTAAGAAGACCGTCAAGAAAGTAGCTGCGAAAAAGAAGGCCGTCAAGAAAAAAGTGGCTGTTAAAAAGGTACCCAAGAATTAGTAGGAGTGATCTCAATAGGTGAATGCAACGTCATTCTACTCAAATTGTCATAACAGTCTTACTCAGCACCTGCATTGCATCCACAAAGGAACACCAATGCCTACTTCAATAAACAAACGTCGTATCAGGGCATGTACCCTGTTGGTGATGTTAGCGCCTGTATTTGCAACAGTGAGCGCCCGTGCCCTATGTTTGGCCTTCATAGAGGCTTCCTTCTTGATGATGATTAAGTCGGGTAACTCAATCTAACTCCTGCTTGGGGTCTCTGTGATTTTCAACTAGCTTCCGGACATACTCGGCACATTCGATGCAAGCTAATCACATCCGGTTACGCGAATATGTAATGCCATATTGCAATGATATATCTGGGCGCCTCGCCCACAAAAGCAGGAAACTAATTTGCTATCAAGTTGTCTTACAAAAGACAGGAGCAGACGCTTATCATGCTCCTGCTCCCGTTATCAAAATCACGCGTTTTACACCGTTGCTAATTCTTTAACGTAAGATCCCATATAATGTGGGCGCTGTATACTACGTACAGTACGTCGCGCGAAGTACCGGGGATTGTCCGTCTGACAAAGTTTGCCCTTTTAACCGTCACCAGAAGACGGCCAAGCGGCCATCCATTCATTACAGATGAACTGACAGTGTATGAGCCGGTATTCGGCACGAGCAGGCCATGAGCAGCGCTGGAGTCACTACCATCAAGTGCGATGACTGAGATATCAACCGTGTCGGCGCTGCCAGTATTCCAATAGATTGTAAATCCCGAGGAACGCGAAATTGTATCCCCTAAAGATGGGGATGAGATGGAAGTCTCATCCACGGGCGAGCTTACGCTGTCGGTCAGGGCCGGGAAGTGCGCCGAACCACCTATGTAGAAATGGTTCATTCCGCCGTTAAGAGAAAACTGCGGTTCCTCCAGCTGATACCATAGCAAACCGTCGACGATGTTGAAAGTATTGTTATTGAACGTTACCACCCCCGCATTTACGGGAAATTCATTCAAGGAATCGGAGAATGATGCATTGGCACTCCGCTGGTACGTGGTCGTTGGCGTATTTAGCGTATCAAGCCCCGAATGCTTTATCTGATAAACGAGGAGCACGCCCACTAGATCATTCGTGCTTGACCCGCCATAGCTGCTCGACAGGAAGCGGTCTCCTTTCGGTTGTACCAGATTATTCTGGCAGCCGCTGTAGAGCAATCCACCAGCAATAATTACAAATGATACTCCTGCTCCAATCGCTGCTGTGATCTTTAAGACTTTCATGCTTTTCACCTCAATGAATCTGTTTGTTATTATTTTGTTGTTTGTTGATTGATAATCGGACGATAGACGATAATCGGATGCTGTAGGTTTCAATTCATAGTCTGGCACACATTAAGAAGGACATTTGAGCGTAAAGGGAACAATAAAAGATTCTGTCCCGCTTGTCTTTGTCGGGCATTTCCAAAGAGCAACTAAATTGTATCTGTAAACCCGCCCATTGCACGTTACATTAGCGTACATCTCCCACCTTCCCTTGAAACAGAATGCGCCCGAGATGTCACTAAGCCCTGATCCGCCGGAGGGCACAGAATATGTTCCATTCACAGTGTAATACCGATGCCTAATGCCATCGTGCATCACGATTTCTACACGAACATTCGTGCATTGAAAGGGGCAAATAGAAGGAACAAATATTCTGAATGTTGGGGTTATGCAGCAAGTATTCGGCGGTGGAGTGGGGCTGAAGCCACCTATCAAGGCGAGTATCGCTACTGCTGCCATTGCCCTGGCCACCAATTTGCCGCAGGTACGAGCACGTCGTGCAAAAATCTCCATTAAAAACCTCCTTGAGTTCAAGTCCGTAGTGCAACACGTCGTTTGTGTTGATAATATCAACTTGGTTCGGTGTTGTAAAACAAGCCTTTTTC
>Ga0209490_10000980_pt1 | contig 27873 bp, 22 predicted proteins | sample MAT06_FD_187209 | JGI IMG/M metagenome (GOLD analysis project Ga0209490, IMG submission 187209) | Freshwater microbial communities from Lake Fryxell liftoff mats and glacier meltwater in Antarctica - MAT-06 (SPAdes) (version 2) | ecosystem: Environmental > Aquatic > Freshwater > Ice > Liftoff... | reverse complement strand
GCCATCACCGAAGCCGTGCACCACTACGGTGTCAAGGGCGCTAGCTCGGGGGCTGCTGTAGCCCGAACCGAACACGAAGAAAGCGACAGGCCCAGCGCCGGCCAGCTACTGGCGCTCCTCCAAAAGCACCAGGGGAATGTCGCCGCAGTGGGGCGTGAGCTTGGCAAAGCCCGCATGCAAGTCCATCGCTGGGCGCAACGCTACGGACTCCGATTGGAAGACTTTCGGGCCCCAGACGAACCTTAATCCGTGGTGCGCCGGACGCAGCAGACCCGACAACCGGATTGACTCGCAGACCCGAAAGGCGCTAGCGGACACTGCTCAAGCGGGCAGTAGAGGTAGTTCCCCTGCACCGTGCCTGGGAGTCCCTGTTGGCCACTCGTCGAAAAACTAGTCCGAAAACGCCAAAATCCAAAGTTGCCGGAAGCGCGAAGCCCGCCAACTCGGCCAAACGCGGAAGCAAGCGCACGCGCGCTTCAGACGAGACTCCGGCCAGTTCGTCCGGCGAAGGGGAACAGTCCGTCGCGCTGCACGACATCGCGCAGGCGCGTTACCTCAACTACGCCCTCAGCGTGATCACGAGCCGTGCGCTGCCAGATGTGCGCGATGGCTTAAAGCCCGTCCAGCGGCGCATCCTGTACACGATGTGGCAACAGCGGCTTACCTCCGACGCCAAACATCGGAAGTGCGCTAAGGTTGTGGGTGACGTGATGGGTAACTACCATCCGCACGGCGATGCCTCGATCTATGATGCCCTCGTACGCTTGGCACAATCCTTCTCGTTGCGAGCGCCGCTCGTTGAGGGTTCGGGGAATTTCGGGTCGATGGATGGCGATGCGGCGGCCGCCATGCGCTACACGGAGTGCCGGCTTGCACCGATCTCAACCGATCTCTTGAGCGAGCTCACGCAAGACACGGTTGAGTTTCGGCCGAACTACGATGGCACCCGTTCTGAGCCGGTTGTCTTGCCGGCTAAGTGGCCCAACCTCTTGATCAATGGTGCGACGGGAATTGCGGTCGGAATGGCCACAAATATCCCGCCCCACAACCCGGAGGAAGTATGCACGGCCGCCATCCGCCTGCTCGACGCACTCGGGGAAGGCAAAACACTAACCTCCCGGGAGCTTTGTCGCACCATCAAAGGGCCGGATTTCCCGACGGGCGGGCAAATCATTTCGACGGCAGAAGAGCTCAAAGTCATTTACGAGACGGGCTCTGGAAGCGTCAAAGTGCGCGGAACCTACAAGATCATCGCGGATGGTCGTGGGAACCCGAAGATCCACATCACGAGCATTCCCTATACCGTCAATAAGGCAACCCTCGTCGAACGCATCGCCGAGGTAGCGCTATCACGAAAGCTGCCTCTGCTCGTCGATGTTAAGGATGTCTCAACCGACGACGTCTGCATTGAGGTCGAGCTCAAGAAGGAGGCTGACCCAAAGAAAGTTCTCGCCTACCTCTTCAAGCAAACGCCACTCCAGACCACGTTCAGCGTTAATCTGACCTGCCTCGTCCCCACCGAAAATCCACAAGTGTGTCGACCCGAACGGGTGGATCTCCAATCCTTGCTCTGGCATTTTCTAAATTTCCGACTGCAAGTGGTGACCAAACGGCACCAGCACGAGCTCAGCGCGTTGCAAGCCCGCATCCATATTCTGGAGGGCTTTGCCAAAGTTTTTGATGCCCTCGACGAGATCATCAAGCTGATCCGCAAGTCGGAGGGCAAGGCCGATGCGGCACGGCAGATCATGGCTCGTTTCAAGCTCGATGCGGAGCAGACGGACGCTATTTTGGAGCTCAAGCTGTATCGCTTGGCTCGCCTTGAGATCCTCGTCATCCAAAATGAGCTCAAAGACCGACGCAAACGCGCCGCCGAAATCAAAAAGCTCCTGTCGGAGTCCGAAGCGCACGGGCTTTGGCAAATCATTCGCACCGAATTGACTGAGATGGTGGCTTCCTTCGCGAAGTTCTCCAAGCGCCGAACGCTGATCGCCTCGGTGGAAGAAGAGCCCGAGTTCTCGGCGGAAGATTTGATCATTGCCGAGGACAATCACGTGCTCTTGACCCGAGATGGCTGGATCAAGCGCCAGAAAGAAATCAAGGATCCTGGCTCCACGCGGCTACGTGAAGGGGATGCTGTCTTAAGTTGCGTGGCTGGCTCTACCCGGGCAACCGTGGCGTTCTTCTCGAACTTTGGAACAGCCTACACCTGCCGCATTATCGATATTCCCGCCACAACAGGCTACGGCGAGCCCATCCAAAAGCTCTTCAAGCTGAAGGACAACGAACGCATTCTCGGCTGCTTTTCTCTCGATTCACGGCTTCTCGGCGACATCAAAGGGAGCGAAGATTATATGCCTGAGTCCTACCTCGTGGCAGCGACTAGTGACGGCTACGCTTTGGCATTTAGCCTGGAGCCCTATTCGGAACCCAGCACGCGAGCCGGCCGCAGGTTTGCCCGCCCGAGCGACGGCGCCGAAGTCGTTGGCGTGGAGCTCGTCCACGGGAAAGAAACGATGATTGCGGTTTCGAAGGGGCGACGTGCACTCCTGTGTTCGATTGGCGAAATCAACTACCTCACCAACCCTGGCAAAGGCGTGACTTTGTTGAAGCTTGAGGGTGACGATGCACTACTCGGAATCAAGGCCGTGGCCGACAAAGAGACGGCGCTGGTCGTGAAGAGTTCGCTCGGCGGAGAACAGAAGATCAACGCACAAAAGTACGAACGGAGTACTCGTGGCGGCAAAGGACGCGAAGTCATGAAGCGCGGAAGTTTCACCGAGATTGTTCCCGATGTCCCGCCAGCACCCGCAGCCTTTGAAGAAGGCAATTGAGCCGTGAGCCAAAAGGATCCCAGCATGGAGTACACTGCCAAAGACATCACCATCCTCGAAGGACTAGATCCGGTACGAAAGCGGCCGGGCATGTACATCGGGGGCGTCGGCAGCGCGGGCCTGCACCATCTCGTCTGGGAAATCCTAGATAATTCGGTGGACGAGGCGATGAATGGGCACGCCACGGAGATCCACGTGACGCTGCACAAAGACGCCGAATCCGTGACGGTGTCGGACAATGGGCGCGGGATCCCGATCGACAAACACCCGAAGCACAAGAAGCCTGCCCTCGAGATCATCTTCACCACGCTGCACGCGGGGGGAAAGTTCGATGAAGGGAGCTACAAGACTGCCGGCGGCTTGCATGGTGTGGGCGCATCGGTGGTGAACGCCCTTTCAACCAAGCTTAAGGTCATCGTGAAACGCGATGGCTTCGAATGGAGCCAGGAATTCAAAACCGGAAAGCCCGTTGGAACCATCACCAAGCTGGGCAAGGCCCGCGGAACAGGCAGCGCTGTCTACTTCCGGCCGGACCCAACGATCTTTCCGAAAACGGAGTTTAACCCAGAAACGATCCGAAAACGCCTTGAGATCGTGAGCTATCTCCACCGTGGAATTAAGGTCGAATTCAGCGACGAAAAGAACCAAACGCACGAAGCCTTCCACCACGAAGCCGGAATCGCCGACTTCCTCAAGGCGATTCTTGAGGAGCACAAAACCAAGCGCGTGCATGACGCCCCGTTCTCGATGCTCCGCGAAAACGGTACGCGGCTCGAACTCGTCCTACAGTGGACCGAATCCACCGAGGAGAACATTAGAAGCTACGTTAACGGTATCCCCACCACGTCGGGTGGCACCCACGAGAATGGCTTGCGCGCGGGCCTGGTGAAAGCAGTGCGGAACTTCATCGAAACACACAACCTGACGCCGCGTGGCGTGACGTTGAGTGCGGAAGATATCCGCGAAGGCCTCACGGGTGTGCTCAGCGTGTTTATTAGCGAACCGCAGTTTCAGGGGCAAACGAAGGATCGCCTCAACAATCTTGAGGTTCAGTCCTGGGTAGATGGGCTGGTGCGTCCTGCCTTGGAACAGTGGCTCAATTCAAACAGAACGGTTGCGGAACAAATTGTCGCACGCGTTATCTTGTCTGCTCGGGCACGCGAGGCGTCGCGCGCGGCTTCCGCTGCGGTTACGCGCAAGTCAGCAACCAGCGGCCGCTTCACGCTGCCGGGCAAGCTCTCCGATTGCACCTCATCCGACCGCCGGAATTCAGAGTTGTTTATCGTGGAAGGGGACTCCGCTGGCGGCTCGGCGAAACAGGGCCGCGAGCGTGGCAATCAGGCCGTGCTCCCCCTGCGTGGCAAGGTGCTCAATACGGAGGGCATGGCGCTCGGTAAGGTGCTCGAGAACAAGGAATTGTCCGACCTGCTAACGGCGCTTGGCTGCGGCATTGGCGTGAATTTTGATCTCTCTAAGCTGCGCTACGATCGCGTCATTCTTTTGGCGGATGCGGATTCAGACGGACACCACATCACAACGCTACTGCTCACGTTCTTTTATCGACACCTGAGCGAGCTCATCAAAAACAACCGTGTGTACGTAGCAATGCCGCCGCTCTACCGCTTAGATATCGGCAAGGACACCTACTGGGCCGCCGATGAGCCGGATCGCGTACGCCTGACCAAAGAGCACCAAAAAGGCAACGCAAAAGTTGAGATCACCCGTTTCAAAGGCCTCGGTGAAATGATGCCGAAGGTGCTCTGGGACACGACCTTGAATCCCAAGACCCGGCGCTTACTCCGAGTGGGTATCGTCGATCCGTTGGCCACCGATCGGGTCATGAACGATCTGATGGGCAAGGACCCACAGGCTCGCTTCCACTTCATCATGGACCGAGCCGAGCAAGCCGAAGACCTGGACGTGTAGCGACCGGAGAATGTGGGGGCGTGTAGGCCTGAGAAGTCTAGATCTCGGGGCGGGCTTAATCCAACGAACCCGTGATCCGTTTGGTCAACTAGCGCGAACCCCATCGCGGGGGTCGCCTCCTCGGCACATGACTGCACCGAAGACTACGCTCCTAAGCCAAGCCAAAGCCAAGCAGCCCATGTCGACGGCGGCACTTCAGATTGTGCAGGCGGCCGTGCGGGAGAACGTTAGTGTCAGCGATCTTTCCAAATTGGCGCTCGTCGATCCGGGATTTGCTCTGCGTCTGCTAGCGGTGGTCAACAGCGCCGCATTCAAACGTTCTTCCGAAGTTCGCGACGTTCAGCAGGCAGCCCTTTTGCTCGGTATCCGCGGCATGCGCAATATCGCACTCAGCCTCGCTGTGACAGATCTTGTGCCGTTGGGCGAAGGTAGCAAAGTCATCTTAGCTAACTCTATCCGAAGAGCGGTGAGTGCCCGTTTGATCGGAAAAGCGCTGGGACTACGCGAGCTCGACGGCTATTTCACAATGGGGTTGCTCTTGGAATCGGGCCTGCTGCTGCGTGCTCGCGAAGACCTTGCAGGCGCGGCCGCGATCGCGCGGGCTCCAGCCGCGAACCGCGTGATCCATGAACGAGCCGCTGGGTTCGTGCCGCATCCTGAATCAGGAGCCGAAATGGCCAGCAGCTACCAGTTAGCACCTGAACTTGTTGAAGCGATACGCCACCACCACGATGCCCAAATGCCTGCCGAACAAGCGCTGCAGGTGGCCTGGCTGGCCGAGCGAGCTTCCGGCGTCTTTGAGTGCGTCGACGCGGTACGAAGCCGACTCGAGCTCCTGACTCAAGCCGCAACTCTGGGGCTCGCCGAGGCCACGATCGATGAGATTCTCGATGAAATTCCGAAAGAAGTAGCCGCAACGGCGGAGGCTTTCGACAGAGACTTAGGGCCGCAACTGGACCTGGCCAAGCTTCGCGATGACGTGAATGTGCGCCTGATCGAAATGAACCAGCAATATCAAGAAATGCTGGGGACGCTCGAACGGCTGTTGACCGAGAAGACGGATCTAGCAGTGCGCCTGGAAGTTGCGAACCAATCGCTCGAACATCTGGTGGCTACCGACGCGCTCACCGGCCTCCCCAATCGGCGCATGCTGGAACAAGCCTTGGCGCGGGACATGGCCTCAGCCATCCGCAACAACACTCCGCTTAGCATCGCGGTTCTGGACGTCGACAAGTTTGGAAACTTCAACGCGACCCACGGCCACGCAGCCGGCGATCTCGCGCTGCAGAAGGTGTCTCAGGTGCTCACTGAGGCAATTCGCCAGAGCGATCTCGCGGCGCGCTACGGGGGTGAAGAATTTGTTCTGCTATTTCCACGTACGGATGCGGAGGGGGCACTCGTGGTGTGCGAACGCGTCAGAGCGGCGCTCGCAAAGGGGGGCGTCGCTCTGGATGGCTACAAGGTGGCCCTGACGGCGAGCCTGGGCGTGGCGACGCTCAAGAGCGGGGAGAACTCGAGGGCCCTGTTTGTTCGGGCGGATGCAGCCCTCTACGAGGCGAAACGGCTCGGCCGAAATCAGGTCCAAATCGCCTCATAAGAGCCGGCTGCCGCGGCTCAGGCAGTATTTTCCGTGGAGGCTCTGGGGTCTCCGGGGTGGGACACCTTGTGCACCCGAACGCGATAGGATAACGCGCGGGCTCGGGTCCGGTGGCTAGACGCCCCCTTTGGCATTTGTTTCAACACGTTGCACACGCACTCCTTCTCCCCCGATGTCTACTGCCTGGCCAAAGCCTCGCTCATTGAGCGTCGCCGCTGGTTAGCCCACGGGTACCGTTTGGTACTGCTGCTCGCGTGCCTGTTCAGTCCAAGCGCAGCGTTCGCCCAAGCACCCGACGCGAACGCGACCCCGGCCCCGGTAGCGCCCAGCAGCGAACCCCCCGAGGCGCCCAGCAGCGAACCCCCGGTGGTGATCCCCCCGACCGAAACGGAACTGGCACGCGGCTTCCCCATTTCGCGCATTGACGTGGCGGGCAATCGGCATGTCACGCGCGAGGACATTCTCTCGTATTTGCGCGAGCAGGTCGGCGAACCCTTTGATCCCGCGCGCCTCACCGGAGACATTCGAGAACTCTACAATTCAGGGTTCTTTGACGATATCGAAGTCGATTTGAGCCGACGCGACGACGGCGTTGTCCTTCGCTTGCTGGTGCGCGAGCGGCCCACGATCCTGGCCGTCAACTTCGAAGGCAACACCGAGATCGATTCCGAGGATCTGGTTGAAGCCGTCGAAGTGAAATCGGCTTCCGTGATGAGCTACCCTTCGCTCAACCGCAGCATCCAGAAAATCCGGGACATGTACGCCGAGAAGGGCTTCTTTCTCGCTGAAGTAAAGAGCGAAGTAACGGCGGCCAAGGACAACCAAGTTTCGATTAAGCTCAGCATCGTAGAACACACGCAGGTGAGCGTCCGGAGCGTGACATTCATCGGAAACCACGAGATTTCCTCCGAAGAGCTGCGGGCCGCGATGTTCACGGGGAACGCAGGCTTCTTTGCCTTTGGCTCTGGGGGTCCGTTTCGCCAGGACGCGTTTGAACGTGACATGGGTGTCTTGAGCGGCCTGTACTACGATCGCGGATTCTTGGCGGTCAGCGTGAACACCCCGCGCATCATGCTGACGCCCGACAGGAGCGGGATCGAGGTGTCCGTTACGATCAACGAGGGGCCCCGCTACAAGATCCGCCAGCTTCGCATCTATGAGCGAGGCCCCGACGGTGGCGAAGTGGAGCCAATTGGTGGGCGGCGGCGCCTAGCTTCGATGGTCGAAGCTCGCTCGGGAGATTACTTCAACCGCGCCAAGCTGATTCAGGATCTTCAGGCGGTCCGCACCCTGTACCGAGACAACGGGTTCGCGCATATCGAGGCCACACCAGACACCCAGCTCGACCAAACAACTCACGAAGTTGACGTCGTGGTGCCGATTGTTCGCGGACCTCTGGTGCATTTCGAACGCATCGAGATCCGGGGCAACAGCAAAACGCGTGATAAGGTCGTTCGGCGAGAACTCGAAGTTATTGAAGGCGAGCCCTTCAACGAAACAGCGCTCGACCGTTCGCGCAGGCGCGTCACAGCCTTAGGCTATTTTGAGCGCGTCGATATTTCGACCGAAGAGGGCTCCAGCCGCGACAAGATGAATGTCTATGTCGAGATCGCTGAGAAGCCGACGGGGACTTTTCAGGTGGGCGCGGGCTTTTCAAGCGTCGAGAATTTTATTCTGACGGCCCAGATCCAGCAGGCCAACCTCTTCGGCAACGGGCAAAGCTTCAGCCTTCAGGCCCAGGCAAGCCGTGCCCGGTTGCTCGCAAACGCCAGCATCTTTGAGCCCTATTTTCTCGATAGCCGCTTCAATCTCGGCATCAACATTTTCAATCAAGAAACCTTCAATCAAGATTTCTCCCAAACCACACGCGGCAGCGCGCTCACCTTTGGCTATCCCCTCGTCGAGCCCGAGCTCACCGCGTCGCTCACGTACACACTTCAATCTGAGCAGGTTTCAAGCGCGAGTGGCAGCAATCTCTTTGGCACCTCGAGCAGCGCCAGCACCTTCCAGCAGTTGCCGCTCGCGAATCTTTTCAGCGACGGTCTCACCTCCAGCTTTCGTCCCGCGCTCACTTACGACACGCGCGACAACCGGCTCTTCACCACCAGCGGCATCTTCACCAAACTTTCTACTGAATTGGCGTCGAGCATCTTTGGTTCTGACAATCAGTTCCTGCGCAACAGCTTCCAGGGCCGCTATTTCTATCCCGTCGGCTCGGGGGTTGTGCTCAAGCTCAATCAGGAATTTGGCCTCATCACCAGCCCGACCAAAGAGGGCGTGCCCATCTTTGCTCGTTACTTCCTCGGAGGCATCACCGATCTCCGTGGCTTTCAATACCGGAGTGTCGGACCACGCCTACCGCTCACGCAATCCACCGATCCGAATAGTCCGCCGAGGAGCGATGGCGCGCGCATCGGTGGCAACCTAATTTACTTCCAGAACCTGGAGCTTGAGTTCCCTCTGGTGGAGGCGGTCGGCGTGCACGGTGTCTTCTTCACCGACGCTGGCAACACCTGGAATACCGAAGCAAACTACTGCGATACCGTGGGTGGGAGCGCTCGCTTCAGCTTGCAGAGCCCCTGCTTCAATGGGCTAGATAGCCTGAGCCGGTTGCGTACCTCTTGGGGCTTTGGCATTCGCTGGTTTTCGCCGCTCGGCCCGCTTCGCTTCGAGTGGGGCTTCCCCTTCAAGCCGCTGCCAACCGAAGAGAGCAGCGTGTTCGAATTCACGATTGGGAATTTCTTCTGAGCTCGCCACCGAGCCGGCTACCATCTCGCCACCCCGGACGCCCCTCGGAAGACACCCTCCTTTCTGCACCCGTGCCTTCGGAGGACAGTGAGACCCTCTTCGACGAAAGACTCACTCGTGTTGAGATGCGATGGATCGAGCTCGACGCGCGACTGCGAGATCTGGAGCAAGGCAGCAACCGGGCGCGCGCCGGGGCGCGCGAATGGCTGGTATGGCTCGCCCTCGCGGGCCTACTTTTGCTGGCCTACAAGGTGCTTTTGGGCTGATCTCGCCCTTTCGGCAAAGCGCTATTTCTTCCCCCAAAAAACCTTGCCTGCAACTGTTGTCGGCTGAGCGCAGCTGGGCTACCTGGTGGGTGTGCCCAGACTCAGTTTCGCCTGAAAAAGGCAAGCTTGGGCCCCCGTGAAGCCCATGTCAGACGAGACCGTAACGCCCCCAGCTGGACCTCCAGCGCCGAACTCTCAACCCATCAGCATTCACGACGAAATGCGTACGTCCTATCTGGACTACGCCATGAGCGTCATCATCGGGCGTGCCATCCCAGATGTACGCGATGGGTTAAAACCCGTGCACCGTCGCATTCTTTTCGCGATGAGTGAGTTGAACCTCGGCCCCGGCGGCCCCTACAGGAAGTGCGCGGCGGTTGTCGGTGAAGTGCTGGGTAACTACCACCCCCACGGCGATGCCAGCGTTTACGACGCCCTGGTGCGTATGGCGCAGGACTTCAGCATGCGGCACATGCTGGTGGACGGTCAGGGTAATTTTGGATCCGTCGATGGCGATCGGCCTGCAGCCTACCGCTATACCGAGTGCCGGTTAGCGCGCCTCGCAGTCGATCTGCTTGCCGACATCGACAAAGATACCGTCGATTTCACGCCAAATTTCGATGAGTCGAAGCAAGAGCCGCAGGTTCTCCCAACCCGGTTTCCGAATCTGCTGGTGAACGGCTCTGGGGGCATCGCCGTGGGCATGGCCACGAACATCCCGCCCCACAATCTCAAAGAAGTCATCGACGCCACGATTCATCTGATCGGGACACCCGAAGCCAGCATCGAAGACCTCATGCAGTTCGTGCAGGGGCCTGATTTCCCGACGGCCGGCATCATTCACGGGCGCGCCGGCATTCTCCAGGCGTACCGGACAGGCCGCGGCAGCGTGATGATGCGCGCGCGCGCGATCACCGAGGCTGTTCCGAACAGCCAGGATCGCGAGCAGCTCGTCGTCGTTGAGCTGCCCTACCAGGTTAACAAAGCCCGGCTCCACGCTAAGATCGGTGAGCTGATGCGGGACAAACGCATCGAAGGCATCAAAGAGGCGCGCGATGAAAGTGATCGCGACGGCATGCGCTTGGTGATCGAGCTGAAGAAAGATGTGCACCCCCAGGTGGTGCTGAATCAGCTGTATCGCCTGACGGACCTGCAATGCTCGTTCGGCATTATCAATCTCGCGATCGTCGAGAATCGCCCCGCCGTGCTCGACCTGAAAGAAATGCTCCGGCTTTTCGTCGAGCATCGGCGCGAGGTTGTGAGCCGCCGCACGCGCTTCGATCTTGCAAAATCAGAAGCAGCCCGAGAGATCATTGAAGGCCTCGGAATGGCCATCACCGAGGTAGATTTGGTGATCAAGACGATCCGTGCCTCGCAGGATCCGGACGAAGCCCGGCTCGCCCTGATGGCCTTGCCGCTCAAGGGCTTGGAGGCCTTCGTACGTCGTGCAGGTCGCCCCGAAAGCGAAATCGCGGAGGCAGCAGCGCGCACGGATTACCGACTGAGTGAGCGCCAAGCCAAAGCCATTCTTGAGATGCGCCTGTCCCGCCTCACGGGCCTGGAACAGGAAAAGCTCGCTGCAGAGTACGGCAGCCTTTCAGAAGGGATCGCTCGGCTGAAGGCGATCTTGGCGGATGAGCGCGTGCTCATGGATCTCATCGTGACCGAGCTCGAAGAGGTCAAGAGCAAGCATCAGAATCCGCGCCGCACCGAGATCATTGAGGACGAAGCCGAAATCCAAGTTGAAGATCTGATCCAGGAAGAAGAAATGGTCGTTACCATTTCCCATTCTGGGTACATCAAGCGCACACCGCTCTCGACCTACAAGGCACAAAAACGCGGAGGCAAGGGCAACAAGGGCATGGAAGCCCGCGACGATGATTTTGTTACCCAACTCTTCGTGGCTTCAACGCACAGCTTCGTGTTCTTCTTCAGCAATCGCGGCAAAGTATACGTGAAGAAGATTTACGAAATCCCGGCCGCAGCGCGTAACGCCAAAGGCCGCGCCATCGTCAACTTCGTAGGGATGGAGGAAGGCGAACGCGTCGCAGCGATCACGCCCGTGCCTGGCATTCAAGAAGGTCTGTTCGTGATCACCCTCACCCGGGGTGGACAGATCAAAAAGACGAGCATCCTTGATTATCAAAATTACCGAGAAAAAGGTATCATTGGCGTCAAGATCGCGGACGACGATCAGCTGCTCACAGCTGCCGTCACGGACGGAACCTGCGACCTCTTGATTGCCACCAAACTAGGCAAATCGATCCGTTTCGAAGAGGATCAAGTGCGCCCGATGGGCCGCAACACAGCGGGCGTGAAGGCGATCGAGCTCTCTGAGGGCGATGAGGTCGTTGGCTTCGCTAGCACGCAACCGGATCGCGACATGGTGCTCACAGTGTGTGAGCGCGGCTACGGCAAACGCACCAAGCTAGAGGAATTCCGCAAACAGCATCGCGGTGGCAAAGGCATTATCCTCATCGATGCCAGTGACCGAAACGGTCCTGTGGTTGGGATCGCTCTCGTGAAGCAAAATGATGAGCTGGTGCTGATCACCGATAAGGGTCAAATCATCCGCACCCAAGTGACTGGCATCCGCGAGACGGGCCGTAACGCGCAGGGCGTGAAGGTGATGTCCGTGGACGAGGGAGAACGCGTCGTCGCCATGGAGCCGGTCGGCGCGACCGACGAAATCGACGGTGATGTAACCCCCGAGGACGGCTCCGATGCCAACACGGAAAACACTGAGCACAACGAAATCCGCAGCGAAGAAGGGCCCAGCGATGAAGCCGGTGCTCGAAACGAGCCGCCCAGCGACGAAGAGCCCAACGACGAAGAGCCCAACGACGAAGAGCCGCCCAGCGACGAGTAGCAGCCCTCAGCAGGAAGCGCACGAAACCTTCGCGCAGTTGAAGCGCTTGCATCCAGATGCGCACTGCGAGTTGGTCCACCAAACGCCATTTCAGCTGCTCGTGGCGACGGTGCTTTCTGCGCAAAGCACCGATGTGGCGGTCAATCAAGTGACCGGCGGACTCTTTGCCCGCTACCCGAGCCCCGAAGCGCTTGGCAAATCCAAGGCGGCCGACGTGGAAAGCGCGCTGAACCGCCTTGGGATGTTTCGCCAGAAAGCCAAGAACATCATTGGCCTCTCGCAGCAGCTGGTGGAGCGGCATGCGGGCCAGGTTCCGAGCACTTTGGATGAACTCATCGCCCTCCCAGGCGTCGGTCGGAAGACTGCGAATGTGGTGTTAGGCGTGGCATTTGGCGCGCCAGAAGGCGTCGTGGTGGACACCCACGTGCAGCGGATCAGTCAGCGCTTGGGCTGGACCAACGAGCCAACACCTGAAAAAATTGAACGCGACCTGATGGTAATGTTTCCAAAGTCTGATTGGGATCACTTGAGCCACACCCTGATTTTTCACGGGCGACGCGTGTGCGCGGCGCAGAAGCCGGCCTGCGCTGCTTGTACAGTGAGCGGCAATTGTCCAAGCGCCTTTCACGCTGAGAACATCGGGCGTAAGCCACCCCGCAGCCGCGCGAAGAGCTAACCCAGCAGCCGCACGAAGAGCTAAACCCCGCAGCCCGCACGAGAGCTAACCCACAACACTCTGCAGTCAATCCAATAGCGTGCCCAGGAGCTGCTCCGAAGCGCTGTACGGATCCAACGTTCCCGCCTCAACTTGTGAGGCAAGTTGCGAAAGAGGTTCGGCGTGCTGCAACAATACCCGCTCCACAGCGTCGTGCCGCAAGTGAGTGAGCAGGTTGCGCCGCACTCGTTCGGTTCGCGCTTGGCGCCCGACTGCAGATGAGAGCTGCCAAACCCGATGCTGCTCGATCTGAGCGAGCAAGGTATCGATCCCCTGGTTCTGAGTGGCCACGCAACGAACCACGGCAGGGACCCAAGCGTGGAGCGCGCCACCGAGCGCGAGCGCTTGCTCGAGATCGGCCGCCGTCCGGTCAGCGCCCGCGAGATCTGATTTGTTGAGCGCAAACACGTGCGCGCATTCGAGGATCCCGGCTTTCATTGCTTGAACGGAGTCCCCCATCCCGGGCGCCACCACAACGACACTCGTTTCAGCGGCAAATATCACGTCGAATTCATCCTGCCCTACCCCCACCGTCTCCAACAAGACCACCTCCGCCCCCCAAGCGGAGAGCACCCGCGCCACATCAACCGCAGAGCGCGAAAGGCCCCCCAACGCGCCGCGAGTAGCCAGCGAGCGAATGAAAACTTCAGGATCCTCAAAGTGTTGTTGCATTCGGACGCGATCGCCGAGGATGGCACCTCCGGAAAAGGGGCTGCTTGGATCGATCGCCACCACAGCAACACGCTTTCCAGCGGCACGAAAATGCTTGACCATGGCCGCGACCAGTGTGCTCTTGCCCGCACCCGGGCTGCCCGTGACACCGATCCAAAATGCGGCTCGGGTGTTGGGATAAATCTCTTTGAGCAGTGTCCGGTAACCCGGTGCTCGGTCATCCACCAACCGGCAGGCACGAGCCGCGGCTCGCACCTCCCCCTTCAACACGCGCGCTACAAGATCTTGCACCGTAGGTTCAGGCTACGGCGCCGGCAAAAGAGGCGCAAGGCGCGTAATTCAGGACTTTTTGCCAGCCGCCAACATATTTTCAACAGTTCGCGTGGTCATCGTTCCGGCGACCATGTCGGGCTCACGCAGCAGACGCTTGTGCAGCGGGATGTTGGTCTTGATGCCACCCACGATGAATTCATCCAGAGCGCGCAACATACGGGTGATGGCCACCTCGCGTGTGGGTCCGGAAGTGATGACCTTCGCGAGCAAGGAATCGTAGAAAGGGGGCACGGTGAATCCACCGTAAATCCCTGAATCAACTCGGGTGCCGTTGCCGCCAGCTGGGTGATATTCGGTGATCTTCCCAGGGCTTGGCGCGAACGTTTCGGGATCCTCGGCCATGATGCGGCACTCAATCGCATGCCCACGGAACTTCCACGAGCGCGTGTCTGGCAGTGTCAATTTCTCGCCTGCCGCCGCGCGGATCTGCTCGACCACCAGATCGACGCCCGTGGCTACTTCCGTGACCGGATGCTCCACCTGAACGCGCGTGTTCATCTCCATGAAATAGAGCTGCTTGTCTTCATCCAGCAGAAATTCGAGCGTTCCAAGCGAAGTGTAGCCCGTTTCCCGAATCGCCTCGCGAATACGTTCGCCCATTGAGGTGCGCAACGCTTCATCGATCGAGGGGCTCGGCGCCTCTTCTATCAACTTCTGATTTCTGCGTTGCAGCGAGCACTCTCGCTCACCCAGCGTCCACACTTGCCCGTGCTTGTCAGCCAACGCCTGAAACTCAATGTGCTTCGGGCGTTCGATAAAACGCTCGAGGTAGAGTTCGGGGTTCTTGAAAGCTGCGAGGGCTTCCGCGGAGGCCGATTCAAAGGCACGTGCCACTTCATCCGCCGTGCGCACCACTCGCATTCCGCGACCACCGCCGCCGCCACGCGCTTTGATCATCACCGGGAACCCGACCCGCTTAGCCTCCGCCTCTGCGTGCACAGCGTTTTCAAGGGCTACGCTGCCGGGCAGGAGTGGCAGGCCGAACGTCTTGGCCACTTCGCGCGCCGAAAGCTTATCGCCCCACTGCTTCATCGATTCTGAGCTGGGCCCGATGAACGTGAGCCCGCATTTTTCGACAATTTGCGCAAAATTAGCATTCTCCGACAGGAATCCGTAGCCGGGGTGAATGGCATCCGCAGCGGCTATTTCAGCGGCGCTGATGATGGCCGCAATGTTGAGATAGCTGTGCACGGCAGGCCCGGGACCGATGCAGATTGCTTCATCCGCAAAGCGTGCATGGAGAGCATTCGCATCCACATCCGAGTGGACGGCAACGGTCTTAATCCCGAGCTCGCGACAGGCTCGAATGATCCGAATCGCAATTTCGCCGCGGTTGGCGATGAGAACCTTTTTAAACATGACGTCTGCCGAATTCCGGTGCTGGATTCAAGGTGGCTTACTTCTTCACGCGGAAAAGCTTCTGTCCAAACTCCACGCTCTTGCCGTTCTCAACCAGCACTTCCAAAATAGTGCAGGCAAACTCCGCTTCGATCTCGTTCATGAGCTTCATGGCTTCCACGATGCAGAGCGCTTTCCCCGCAACAACAGAAGAGCCGGGATTCACGAAGGCTTCTCCTTCGGGCGAGGAGGAACGATAGAACGTGCCGACAAAGGGTGAGGTCACAAACACTCCGGGCTCATCCGCCGCTGCCGCGGGCAACGCTGGCGTGGCTACTAGCGCAGGCGTCGAGGAGGCTTGGGGAAAGGAGCTGACGAGCGCTGCACCGCTCTGACCACGATCGAGCGTGACACGGATCCGGTGTTTTTCGTCTTCGAACTCAAACTCACTCACCTTTCCTTCTTCGAGGGTCTTGAGCAGATGCTTGAGTTGCTTGATGGGGATATCCACGATGTACTGTCTCCGGCGCTTGGCGGACGAACCTAGTCGAGACTGACCGCGAGTGACAACACGCTCTCGGCGCGAATCTGACTACGCAAGGCTCAGTAGCATGCGTCGCACTGCGTTATTTTGGCTGCTACTAGGCTGGAGCACTTCACAAGCGGGCCAAAATTCCCTCAAGCGCGATCCGATACGAGGCAGTTCCGAATCCCGAAACCGTTCCCAGGCAGGCAGCCGCCACACACGAATGATGCCGAAACTCCTCCCTGGCCGCGGGGTTGGAGATGTGAACCTCCACCGTAGGCACACGCGTGCCTTTGATGGCGTCATGGAGCGCATACGAAGTGTGCGTCAAAGCTCCCGGATTCAACAGGATCCCGGCGGCACCGGTGTCTTCTGCTTCTTCAATCCACCCGATCAACTCGCCCTCGTAGTTGCTTTGGCGGCACACGAGCGTTGCTCCCGCGCGGGCTGCAACCGCTTCGAGCGCACGGTGCACTTCTTCAAGCGTGGCCTTACCGTAAACTTCAGGTTCACGCTTCCCGAGTCGATTCAGATTCGGTCCGCTTAGGACGTAAACGCACGGTGTTCTTGGCTTACGAGTTGCGGCCATTGTTGCGCTGACTCAGAGTTCGAGTTCTTTCTTAAGCTTCGGGGCACAAACTCGCATGAGGTAGCGTGCTCGACCCATGTTGCCATCGGGCGTCATGGTCACCGCCATGAAGTATCCCTCATTGATGACGCGAATCAGTGTGGTGAGCTTCTCGCTCTTGAACGCCACTTCCTTCGTTTCGCCAGCCTCAAGCATCTGGGTGGTGCGCTGAATAGCTTTCACCACGACGCTCACTTCAGCGCCAACGACCTCCATGTCGAAGGGTCCTTGGTTCCGCGTGTACACCTCAAGCGGGATCCCTTCGAAGTCCATGACAACGCCAGCCAGCCCGCCGTCGGTGTTGTCCACAATCCCCTGAAGCGACTCTTTAAACATAGGTCTCAGCGTACCCGGTTTCTCTGAGAGAGTGAATTTCCTCCGCCATGGGCAAGCTTATCGAACCTCGAAGAGTCCTTAAAAATGGCCTCAATCGTAGCTTTCCCGCGTCAGAGAGCCTGCGGGCCGCGCTCGGTTCCCGAAACACGAGGGCGCCGCTAGACTCCGCCCCCATGTCGACTTGGGCTCGCTCGCTGGTTCGAAGTACCTTCCCGCTCGCTGTCTTTCTGAGCGTGCAGGCCCTCCCTCTCTGTGGGGCAGCCGCCGAAAGCGAGCCTGTTGCGACGGCTGCGGCCACGCCGACAGCTTCGACCGAAGTCACCACGCCGACAGTTGCGACTCAAAAGGACCCAGCCAAACCTGCGAAGAAAGCCACCGACGACTTCACGCATGGGTTTCGTTTCGGCTTACGCATGGGTGTCGTCGGCGGCCTGCGCATGGTGTTTCGATATTCAGGCGACAGCGCTTTCTGCAAGCAGCCAGAAAAAGATCCGGGCGAAGCTCAGAAATTCTGTGGGCATCAAGCGCCCTATGGCCTTGAGAGCGCCCTCAGCTTTGCGGTGACTGATAGCATCGAGCCATTTTTATGGGGCCGATTCGGATTGAGTGGTGAACTGGAGACGAATACGAAACCGGTGCGCATGCTCGGCATTGGAACACGCATTTACTCGATGCAAGATTCGCGTCTTAAGATCTTCTTCGAACCGGCAGTCGCTTGGGAAACCGAAGGCGGAGGCAACCAGCCCGGCTATGAAAAGTTCGATTATCCGAAGGAGCTGGCGTTGCACCTGGGTGGGGGGCTGCAAGTGGAGCTCCACGAATATGTTGGAGTATTCTTGGATGCCGGCATGACAACGGGGGTGATTCGCTCTCTCAACAGCAATTTGGAGGTGCAGGTGGGTCTCCAGGGTCGAACGCCTGCACTCTAGCCATGAGTGAACGCCCCTTCCGAGTCCTGGGTCTGCAGCAAATCGCGATCGGCGCGTTGGATCGCGGCCCGCTCCTTCGGCTTTGGGTGGAGCTCCTGGGGCTAACCAAGGTCGGAACGTTTCGCAGTGAAGCTGAGAATGTCGAGGAGGATATTTTGGAGCTTGGCTCCGGTGCAGCCACCGTGGAAGTGGATTTGATGCAACCGATCGATGTTTTGGGGCGCCCACGCGTTCACGAGCCGGCGCTCAATCACGTGGGCTTATGGGTGGATGATTTGCCCGCCGCCCTGGCGTGGCTTTCGGAGCGTGGCGTACGCTTTGCACCAGGTGGGATCCGCCGTGGAGCCGCTGGCCATGACGTGTGTTTTATCCATCCTAAAGGCAGTGCGCTTGAACCTATCGGCGGCGAAGGCGTGCTGATCGAGCTGGTGCAAGCACCTGCGGAGATGCTGGCTTAGCTCAGGGTTCGCGTGAGGTGACGTCCACGGTGTTCAGCTCCCCTGCTGCTGCTGCGACCTCGCTGCTCCCCAACCTAGGTCTCGCTCCACGCAACGATCTCCCCTGAGCCGGAGACTGGGAGGACCTTTCCTCCTGCGTACATCCAGGCGCTCAAGCAGAATGCCGCCGTGTACCCTTGGGCGAGAAAACTAGGGGGAAATCGGGCGTGAAAACGTCATGCCTGCATGCAAATTCGCCACGCGATGGCGAATTTTCCACCACTTCATGGCGAATTTACTCAGAAGCTCTGGCGTTTGGAGTGCCGGTCTTTGAGTTCACCGAGGCACAGCAGGGCTGAGCGCCCGTGCACCGAGCTTCCTCGAACGGAGTGCGGCACCCAGCCGTCGCGCAGGGCCTTCATTCTCCGCTTGGCTCACGGATGGCAAAAATTCTAGGGTCGAGTGCTTAATCCTGAAATTCAGGATTACTAACCCCTTAATTTCTGGAATTATAAGGCCATGATCCCCAGAGCCATCGAACCACTGGTCGCAGAGGTGGCCAGCGGCTATCCGGTCGTGGTCATCACAGGTCCTCGTCAGGCAGGGAAAACAACCTTGGCACGCCAGGGCTTCGCTCACCTTCCCTATGTGAGCCTTGAGGACCCGCTGGAGCAGAGTGCCTTCGATGCAGATCCGCGTGCTTGGCTCGCCAGGTATCCCGATGGCGCGGTCTTAGACGAAATTCAGAGAGTGCCGGAGCTTCCGCGTTGGCTTCAAGGGATCGTAGATTCCGATCAGCGCTTCGGACGCTGGATTCTCACCGGCTCGCAACAATACCAAGTGATGGATCGCATCACGCAGAGTCTGGCTGGACGTGTCGCGAGGTTGGAGTTGATGCCATTTAGCTACGCCGAGCTTAAGGGTGTCGGTCGCGCTGCCAAGGATGTGCGTGAGGTCATTTGGCGCGGCGGCTACCCTCCCGTTCACAGCCGCCCAGTGGATCCTGCGCGCTGGTTCAGCGACTACATCGCAACGTACATCGAGCGCGACGTGCGCAGCTTGGCAGCCATTCGCGACCTCACGCGATTTGCGGCGTTCGTTCGTTTGTGCGCGACGCGTTCGGGCCAAATCTTGAATTTGGCGAGCATGGCGAGCGACCTAGGAATCGACGCGAAAACGGCTCGCGGTTGGCTCTCCGTGCTGGTAGCTGGATACATCGTTCACCTGTTGCCTCCCCACCACTCGAACTTGGGAAAGCGGATCGTTAAGCATCCCAAGCTGTACCTACTCGATACCGGTCTTGCCTGTCGCCTGTTGGGGATCACAGAGGCCTCCCATCTTAGTACCCACCCAGCCTGGGGTTCGCTGGTTGAAACCTGGATTGTGACTGAGGCGATCAAAGCGCGACGAGCGCGCGGTTTCGCGGCGGACAACCTATTTTACTGGCGCAGCCACGACGGCCTGGAAGTGGACCTTGTCGTGGAGCATGGGCAGGCTTTGCACCCCATCGAAATCAAAGCCACACAAAGCCCAAGACCGCGTGACCTCGACGCCATCGAGAAATTTTCCGCGTTGGCTCCTTTGCGCGTCAAGAAGGGCACATTGGTGCATTTAGGTCAGGAAACTGCGACGCTACTGGGGCATCGTTTGGTTCCGTGGGCCAATATCGACACGCTGGATGTTTGGAACTCCCCGAGCTTCTGACTCCGGGCTCTTGCTGCCCTCAGGGGGTGATCATCCTCTTCCCTGACCTTCTTGACCGTAGTCATGACGAGGGTCAGATTGGCTCAATGAAGACGGTTTCTAAAGGAGTCCTCAAGGCCAAGATGCTTGAGTACCTGCGGTGGGTAGAAGACACGGGTGACGAGTTGGTCGTGACTGACAACAACCGCCCAGTCGTCCGTATCGTTGCCATTGCCAAACGCACAGCCGCCGCAGACGCTTTCGCCGACGTCCAAGGCCGCGTTCAATATCACGAAGATATTCTCGCCCCCACAACGCAAGAATGGCCTGAGTCGTGATCGTTTTAGACACGCATGTCTTGCTCTGGTGGGCGCTTGATCCCAATCAACTGTCGGCGGTGGCGGCAAAGCAGCTTGGGGAAATGGAAAGGGTTGGTGGATTCGTCAGTTCAATTTCATTTTGGGAACTCGCGATCAAAGTGAAGCGGGGCAAGCTGACCCTGCCAATATCCATGGATGAATTCGTGTCCCGCGTCGCTCGAACAGGTGCGCTCACCGTGGTTCCTGTAGATACGAAGATTTGGTTGACGAGCGTCGATCTCAAGTGGGCTCACGCTGATCCAGCGGACCGCGTGATTGTAAGTACAGCTCTAGATTGTGGCGTTCCTCTGTTGACGAAAGATAACGCGATCCGATCGTATCGCGACGTGAATTGCATTTGGTAGCGTCAGAAGCGCCAGAGCCGACCAGTCCGGTTGGATGGGCGAACATTCTGCTTTAGGAAGAGGCTTAGGCGTCAACGTGCTCCCGATTCGTAAGCGCTATTTGGTTTTTCTTTTAACGTCTTTGTCTGCGTGTCACTCCATCACGGGCGGGCATCACGTGGTGTCGCCGTCAGCGCTGGCTCCATCGCCGATGCACCCGACGCTCCTCACATCAGGTGAAAGGGGCGTCTTTCTTGTTAGTGAAAACGGAGAAGCACTGCGCAGAACTGATACGCCGGCTTCGCAAGCTCGGCGCCGCGCAGATGGAACCATCTTTTTCCTTCACAACTCGGGCCCACTTATGGAGCTGAGATCTCTTACGAAAGACACAGAGCGTGTTGTGGCTTCAGTTCCCGTCAATTGGGAGGTGGATCCCTCGTCATGTACAGCTCACGCAGCGCCAAGTGGCGTTACGCTGGCAGTGCAAGACGAAACCGGTTTCTTCATCAACCCCTCTGGTACGCACGCGTGTCTGTCGCTGATGGATCGAAACTTGAACATGTTGGATCTAGCGGTACACGCAACCATCGATCTTGCCACAGGTGAGGTAACCTCAAGGCTGCAGTATTTTGAAGACTGCGTCGTCCACGAGACGGACGCAAAGGACGTATGCGCTCACGTGCCAGCGATCCGTAGGTCGACAGCTGTCTCCGGCACCAACGGCGCGCGAAAATGGCAGTTTCGCAACGGAAGACTTCACACACACGAAAGTTCAAACAACCCTATCGAACTTTGCGACCAAACCTCCATTGCCGACGCTTCTTGCGGCGTCGACTCCACCAGTCCAAGCGGCCGTTGGATCGCCATTACATTAGGAACTGAAGACGGCGACTACATTGCTGATTGACCTGCGCACGAAACAGCTTCGAAAGCTTCCGGGAATTCCCAGTCCCTGAGTTTCAGTTGAATTCCCTCCGTAAGTCGTACCTTGCTCAGCTGAGACCGACGTAGAGCCGCTGCACGTCGTCGTCGTTGTCGAGAGCAGCCAAAAAAGACTCCACTTCTTCTCTCGCCGCCGCTTCGAGGCTGACCGGATTGTTGGGGAGCCACACCAAGTTAGCTGCCGTCACTGTCCAGCTTCGGGCCGAGAGACTTTTGCTCACAGCGTCTAAATCTTGAGGCTCGGTGATGAACTGAAACTGTCCGTCGTCCCCAACCGCGACCTCTTGAGCCCCACATTCGATGGCGGCCTCTTCGGCATCTTCGCCTTTCGGTGGCGGAGATGCTTCAACCGACCCCACTCGCTTAAAGTCCCAACTCACCGAGCCCGAAGCGCCCAGCTGCCCCTTGCGAAACAAGAGCCGCATGTTCGGCGCCGTTCGATTCTTGTTGTCCGTCAGGCACTCAACAATGACGGGAACCTGGTATGGCGCAAAGCCCTCGTAGAAAATCGTTTCAAAATGGCTGCCGTCATCCAGCAAGCCCGCGCCCTTCTTGATCGCTCGCTCCAGCGTTTCCTTGGGCATGGAGTTCCTTTTGGCGAGGTCGACCGCAATGCGCAAACGTGAGTTAGCATTCGGATCCGGACCGCCCGCTCGCGCTGCCACCATAATCTCCTTGGAGAGTTTGGTAAAAAGCCGACCTTTTGAGTCAGCAGCTTGCTCCCGACCCTTTTGTTTCCACTGCGCGCCCATGGCGCCCTCTGTACGGAGGTCCCCGCCTGGAGGCAACCGCGCGATAGGAAGCTACCGATCCCATGCTCAGAGCCTGGCCAAGCCCGAGGCCCCAAGTGTCTCCCGAAACGGGAGCCACGGGCGGGGCGCCAACGACGTCTCAGCCGCGAGAGCCAGGCGAATGGACCCAGAGGTGCCGCTGTAGGGAACTTATGAGAAGTGCTTTCGGCACGCCCTGGCACCCGCAAGTTCCGGTCAGCTGTCGTAAAATGAGAATTTCTGTCCTCAATAAGGAATGGCCACGGTACCGCCCAGCTTGTAACTTGTGGTGAAGACGACTCAGGACGGAGTCGACACGTTGGTCCCTATGCGCCTGCGCCTTTGGGAACCATCCATTGGATTCGCTATGCGTAATTTTTCGACCACTGGGATTGCCGGCGCGACGCTCGTAGCGCTCGCAGCTAATTTGGGCTGTAGCACTGCGCTCGACTCGCCAGCGACTCCGCGCAACACAGATTCACCTCAAGCTACCGGAACTGGTGGCAATGGGAACGTGGTTGGGGGAGTCGTGGGAAGTACGGCTTTGGGTGGTGCGAACAGTGTGGGGGCTGGCACGGGTGGCGCTCCGAGCGGCGTAATACCTCCCGGCGACCCAGGACCGACTGCCTTACGACGCCTGACTAACGACGAATATCGCACCACCGTGCAGGATCTTCTTGGGCTAGCGGCGCCACCCGCTGATCCGTTGCTCCCAGATACCCGCTCACTTGGCTACAGCAATTTCAGTTCTGCGCTCACGGTGTCAGCCGTTATAGGTTCACAATATGCCACCATAGCCACTCGCCTGGCTGGCGAAGCGGCCATTTCAACGCTAGCGCCCTGCGCTTCCCCCGCGGCGGAGTCAGACTGCGCCAACACGTTCATCGACGCGTTTGGTAAGCAGGTTCACCGCCAGCCACTGAGCGCCAAGGAACAAGGGGCCTATCGTGCTCTGTACGATCTCATCCGCACGACGGACACGTACGAGGCCGGCATACGCGCCGTGTTGGAGGCGATGCTCCAATCCCCGGCCCTGCTTTATCGAATGGAATACGGCACTGGAGCGGCAGCGCGGACACTCTCCCCGTACGAAGTGGCCTCCGAGCTTTCCTACCTATTTAGCGGTTCCAAGCCCGATACAGAGCTGATGCAGGCGGCAGATACCAATGCACTCATCACACCCGTTCAAATCGAAGCCCAAGCGCGACGCTTGCTCGCTTTGCCGCGTGCCCAAGCTACCGTTGGGAAGTTTCTCGAGCAGTGGTTTTTGGTTTCGGACATGAGCGGGCTGCTGAAGGACGTGAACCTGTTTCCCGCCTTCGCGTCGACCGAGAAATCTGCGATGGAAGCCTCGACAGACCGCTTCGTAGCGTCGGTGATGTGGGAGGGTGACGGCACGGTAAAGACCTTGCTTTCGGCACCCTTCGCCTTTGTTAACAGCAGCTTAGCGCCGGTTTACGGGATCCCTGATCCGGGCATGGGGGAAACGTTCGTCAAGACTGACGTGAGTTCCATGGGGCGCGCTGGGATGCTCACACTCCCTTCGCTGCTCGCCCTGCAAGCCAAGGAAGATGAGTCGGCCCCGGTGAAGCGTGGCAAATTTGTCCGCACGCGTATGCTCTGCCAAACCCTCCCGCCACCGCCGCCTAACGTCAAAATTGATCCTCCCGCGCCCGATCCCAACCTGACCACGCGTGAACGGTTCGCCGCACATTCGGCCAGCCCCGCTTGCTCGGGTTGCCACAGCATGATGGATCCGATTGGCTTTGGGCTCGAAGCGTACGACGCGATCGGTACCTATCGAACGGTGGAAAATGGGCGTCCCGTGGACTCAAACGGCGAATTGACGGGCACTGACGTCGACGGAAAATTCACCGGCGGCGTTGAACTCGCCACGCGCCTATCCACGAGCGCCATGGTTCGGAAGTGTGCGGCGATTCAGGCGGCGCGCTACACGTACGGGCGCCAAGAGATAGAAACCGACACCCAGCTCGCCGCAACGCTCGACGCTCAGCTTGGAGCGTCAGGGATGGATGTGCGTGAAGTGCTGGTCGCCATCACCCAATCAGCAAGCTTCACCACGAGGACGTTCGTGCCATGAGCCACCCAACTCTCACCTTGTCCCAAGGAAGCCGAGCTATGTCGAAATCCCTGATCAAGCGCCGATCAATCCTGAAAGGTTTGGGCGCAGCCAGCTTCCTCGCTGTCCCGGTGTTCCGAGCTACGTTGGCTGAGGCCCAAGCGGCGCCTCTGCGACTCATCGTCCTTTACTTCCCGGGTGGTGCGATGATGACCGGTTCCCAGCAAATCGAAGGGCGGATCGGCGGCCAGGGAATGTTCAGCTACGACAAGATGCTGGCGCCACTCGCACCGTTGAGTTCAGATATTCTACTCTTTGAAAACATTGTCGAGCCAGTTGGCCCCGACAACTATGATCTCGGGCACGGCAGCGAGAGCACCATCCTCACCGGCAACGCTGGGCCCTCTCTACCGGAGGGAGTCGTGTTCATTCCGCCCGGGTTGACATCATTCGATCAGGTTGTCGCGCAAAAAATCGGGAAAAATACAAGATTTGCTTCGCTCCAGTTCGGAGTGTTTTCGAATACTCCCGACTCCGACGGCCCTAAATCTGGAAGTATCGTTTACTCCAATGGTGCCTCGGTCCCGAATGTGCTGGATCCGGCGACCATGTTCAGCCGACTTTTCAACGGTGCGCCCCCGGGGCCCGCACCCTCGGATGCAGACGCGTTAGCCAAGCAACAAGCACTCACCGCAAAGCGTCAGAGCATCCTGGATCTCCTCAAGGGTCAGGTTACCGACATCCAAGGCCTCGTTGGCTCTGCCGAGAAGCTGCGCCTAGAGGAACACTTGGCTTCGCTCCGCGAGCTCGAGAAATCAATCATGAGCCCCACGGGTGGAGCCAGCGGGGGAATCGTGTCCGCGCCGGGCGCCTCGTGCGGTGCACCCAGCCTTGGAGCAGGGACCGACGTCCCAGCGGTGAGCGCCGCCATGAATGAGCTCCTCTACCAATCGATCAACTGCGACGCCACGCGCGTGGCTTCTTTGCAGATGCTGAATAGCGGTGCCGAGTTGTTCTTCACCTGGCTCGGCTTGAATAACATGGGACACCATCCCATGCAGCACGCACCAGGGCCGGATTTCGTGATCGCGCAGAACTGGCTGCTTGCCCAATTGGCGGTGGTCATCCAACGCCTCAAGGACACACCCGAAGGCTCGGGAAGCATGCTCGACAACAGTTTGGTGTTCTTGAGTTCGGAAATGGGCGACGGATCGTTGCACACCAATCACCCCGTACCCGTCTTGCTCGCCGGTAAGGCCGGAGGCCAACTCCGAACGGGACGCACCTTCAACGCCAATGGCAACAACCGCGCGAACCTTGCGCTCAACATTGGTAACCTGATGGGCGCACCGCTTTTAAACTGGGGTGACCCAAAGTGGGTGACGGGACCCTTAGATCTGGGCTAACGTCAGCTCGGTTTGGGCACGGCCATGACCAAACCACTTCTAGCCTTGCGGCAAGATCGACTCTTCGAGCCCTTTACCTCGGAGGCCCAAGCACGATGGCAATCGTCACACCGCGTGCCAGCCCAAACGTGATTTTCGTCCCTGCGGGAGCCGAAAGCAGGGGCCACATGCGCGGCCAATTGCTGCCGGTCACATCGACGCCGTCGATGGTGTTGACGATGTCCCCCACCTTGAGGTCCGTGCCTGCGGCAGGTCCGTTAGGCTCGATAAGAGAGACCTCCAGGCGAAAATTTTCCGGTTGTGTGCCGGGGTCCACCCCTGGGGCGCGAAAGCCCAGATCACCCACAGCCTCGCCTAGCTTGAGCCGTTTTTTGATGAGCGTGAGATCCCCAATGTCGATGGTGCCAGCGCCTTCGATCACATGGACATAGGCGATGTACACGTAATCGCTGCTGCTTGGTTCTCGGGGACTGCAAATGATCTGCAGTTTTCCGCGCGGTGCATCGTGGATCGTGAATCTGCCCTGCTCATCGCTGATGCTCGCGAGTTGCTCGTCGTAGCGCTCCCCGTCGAGCGCGAGGTTGCCGCCATTGGGATAGCCCGCCATCGCACGTATGCCGGCGACCGGGGTCTTGCTGACCTGGTCGATAATGCGACCTGTGATGGTGATGAGAGGTTCGAGCGGAAGAGTTACGCCAGTCTTCGTTTCGGCCTGGCCAAGGTCGAGTTCGATCTTCCTTCGGCTGCCTTCAGCAGCTGCGGTGAGGGAGAAGTGACCAGCCGGAAGATCGCGAAGCGTGAAGCGACCTTCGGTGCGAAAGAAAACCTCAGAGCGCGTGAAGCCTGTTTTCGGATCCTCAAGTTGCACCCGAAGCTGCTCGATGACGCTCCCCTCGCGCGTGGCTTTCCCCGTGATCGAGCCCGTTTGCTTGATTTCAAGCTTAACTGTGCTGCCGGCTTCCACGTGTTCAGCAATCACCTCGCCCCCTCCCTTTCGGTACGCGCGCAGCGTGTACTTGCCCGGAGCCAGCTTCGAGATGACGAACGTGCCGTCAACACCAGCGAGCACAGGCTTGTCAGCGCTTCCCCAGGCCCACCCGCGGGTAGCGTAGACCGCGTCGTTTGGGGCACCTGGAGCGTCGGATTCTGGGGCCGCTAACACGAAGGCGTCGGGAACGGGCTCGTTGTCGGCGGCGACCACGCTACCCTGAATAGTACGCGTCTGTGAAACCACGACGAGTTGAACCGTTGCCGTTTCACCCGCGCGAATAGTCACTTTCTCGCCGAGCTCGGCGTGGTCCGTTGTGCCCGGTTTCTTAAGCGATACCAACCCGCGTCGCGCGGAGACTTGGTACTCCCCGGGTCTCAGTGCTGAGAGGTTGAATACACCTTGCCGGTCGGAGCGTAAACCGTCAGGGCCATCCGGCATGCTTTCGGGGAAGGGCACACCAGGTGCTGCCGACGCAGCTCTTCTCACGTCGATCGTGGCACCTTCCACCGGTGCGCCTTCCGTATCCTTGATTTTGCCTTTTAGGGCTCCGACTGCGAGAAGTTCGAGATTTTTCTCGATGGTCTGCCCCGCAGCAACCTCCACCGTGTACCCTGCGGGAGGCGCGGTGCCGTCGTCTGAGGTGACGTCCAACTGATAGGTTGCTGGGGGAAGACCAGTCAGTTCATACGTACCGTCGCGTGCCGAGAGGTCAAACGCTCCGGCCATGGCGGAACGCGGGCCGCCACCCACGGTTTGGCCAAAAACAGCTGCGTTCTCCACTGGATGGCCGTCTTGACTGAACACTTTGCCGCGAATGGTGGCGCCACTCTCCACCTGCCACGTGAGCCCGACGATGTCTTTATCGACAACGACAATGGGCTCGTAGGATTCGTGCGCGAGCGAGCCTTCGCACCACGGTTCGACTTGGTACGTCCCGGGCAGCACTCCCTCGGCTATCAGCGTCCCGTCCGCCTCGGTGCGTGCCCGCAGCGTCCGCTGATGCACCTTATCTGTGAGCCCAACCGACGCCACAACGCACACACGCGGCGGCTTGCCAGCGAGCATGACCCGGCCGACGATCTTGACCGAACCGAAGACTCGGACGACGACGCCCTCCACCTGTTGCCCCAGCCCCACGAGAATC